>OLOO01000516.1_pt1 | contig 35086 bp, 27 predicted proteins | sample 1672621 | NCBI WGS metagenome assembly OLOO01 (sample SAMEA3136706, study PRJEB25190) | human gut metagenome | biome: human gut; feature: human-associated habitat; material: faeces | place: Austria | collected 2013 | reverse complement strand
CTATTGGCTGCTTCCGCAATAGAACTTGCAGTTGAATAACCATGCGCAATAATAACCGCAATTGTAAGATCTTCACCAGAATGTGCAAAATACTTAATCATACAAATACAGATAATACATTCTACAAACTCATCAATATCCTGGTTCATATTATTCTTTAAGTAATGAGAAACTTCCTGTCCTATTTCATATTCACGATGAAATTCAAGTTTTAGATATTTCTTTAAGTTTTTTACTTCATCATAATTCTCATTGATCCAGTTATTTGTGAGATATGTATTCTTAGAGAATTCTGAAACATATGTCGCCAGTGCAATCAACTCATTATGTGAAGTCCTAAAGCCATAATGTTCAGTGATATTATTAAATATCTTTTCTAGATAGTTTGTAAGATAATCAATTGAATCTGCACGATTATCATTAAATATAAGCTTCTCAAAATATCTATCTACAGTATTCTGTGCATTTACTGCAAATGAATGGTCTCTTTTAATATTAATTAATGATTGATAAAAATCTTTAATGATACCCTGATCTGATACAGGAAGAAGTGTGTTAAGAGATACAAGTTTATGTTTCTTCATAATCATAGAGGAAACATCTATACTATTTCTAATACTGTCAGGTAAATCATAAGCATGTATTTCTAACGTATCTGAATTACTTTTATATAATGCACTCACACAGCTTGCCTGAATAGTATTAGTCAGTTCACCAATATTACCTACAAATGTGTGATTCAGTAACAACTCATAAACGTTCGATGAAATAAGAATTGTTTTGCCAACACGCTTCTCTTCATTCTTCAAAAAGCTATACATGAATTCTAGTTTTTCATTTTCTCCTCTTTGTGCAAGAGATGGAATTGTTAGAATAACTGGAATACGTCTGAGGAATGTTTTTAATAATGCTTTTTGTGGTACTTCTGTTGTCGCAAATATAATTCTACATTTAGATTTATACCACTTATTATTATCACCTACTAAATGATAGATTCCCTGGTCCATATAAAGGAATAATTTTTCCTGACATTCAGCATTTAAACAATGCACTTCATCTAAGAATAATACACCACCATCCGCAAAATGTAATAAACCTAAGTTATCACTATCTGCACCTGTAAAAGCACCTTTTTTATAGCCAAACAGATTCGCTGTGAGTAGTTCTGGGTTATTGGCATACTCTGAACAGTTCACCTGTACAAAATTCTTAGATGCATCAATTAAGCCTGTGTCTACACAATATTCATACATAAGTTTAGCCATAAATGATTTACCCGTACCAGTTGGTCCATAAAACAACATAGGTAATCCTACTGGTGGGTAAGATACTGTTGCCTTAATCTTCTCTACAATCTGATACATGCTTTCATTAGACCCAATAAGTTTTTCAAAGTTCTTTAATTCTGTCTGATTGTTTAATTCAGCTTCCAATTCATCTAATGATTTGTATTCATCTGATGAGAGTTTCTTCTTATACTTACTTTCAAGAGAACCTCTTGAAAGATATAAAACAGGGCTTGTTTTGATTTTAATAAGTTTCTTGTCATTAAATAGTTCATTTAATAATCTAGTCACTTGATTTCTACTTAGTTTTAATTCTTTTGATAATTGGATGGATTGACATTCATCATATGAATTTTGATCCATTCTTCCATTAATCAACAACATTATTTTTTCTTTCAATGAAATCACCTCATCGTTCATGATAAAACAAATAAAACTTGTGTGCAACAATCGTTATTCGTTATACTTTTCTATTAAATATCCATACATTAATTGGCACGAATTTTGCTATATAATATAGTGAGGGGTGATGAATATGAAACAAAAAATGCAATATATTCAAACATTGAAACAAACATTAAAATTAAATCAAAAACTGTTAAAATCGTTAGATTTCCTTACTGACAACATTGATGATATCAATAAAGTTGTTCAACAAGTATTAGAAACCAATCCTTTTTTAGAACTAAAATCACCTAAAAACTATGATACTCAGCAGTTTATTGAAAGTATTTCTAATAAACGTTCTTTAAAAGATGATCTCTATTTACAGTTAAGTGCATGTACTCGTCCATATAATGAAGATTTGATGGATTATTTGATTGAATCATTAGACGATAGTGGGTTCTTATCCTACCCCATTGATCAATATCTCACTGATTTAGATATAGATAGAGAAATGCTTGATGCTCATTTAGATATATTACGTTCTTTTGAACCAAATGGTGTTGGAGCTGCTGATGCTATTGATTCAATTATGATTCAACTAAAAAATAATAATAAAACAAAAAGTTATACACTATTTAGAGATTATCAGGATGTTATCTTAACTCAGAACTATTCACTTATTAAACAGAAAACAGGATTAAAAAAAGAAGAGATAGATCATTTATTTTATGAAATACGTTCTTGTAATCCATTCCCATGTAATATGTATAGTTCATCCCAGGATGATTATATCTCACCAGATGTTTTAATAGAGGTAGAAGATTCTAATATCATAATTACCCCTATCAATCAACCTGAACTCATCGTAAATGATCTTCTTTATGAGAAGGTAAAGAATGATGAAAATATGAAATCATATTTTAATGAGGCACATTTCTTAATTGAAAATCTCACAAAGAGAAATCAAACAGTATTATTTGTCGCAAATGCTTTAGTTGATATCCAAAGTGGTTATTTCTTATATGATGATGAATTATATCCATGTACCTTATCACAGCTTGCAAGTGAAACAGGATTCCATGAATCTACTATTTCACGTACACTAAATAATAAGTACTACAGCTTTAATGGTGAGGTTTATCCTCTTAAACAACTTCTTGTTTCTCAAACTGCTTCAGGAGATAGTAGTGATTCTATTAAAAAGGCTATTGTTGAATTAGTTGATAGTGAAGATAAAGAACATCCACTTTCGGATAATCAAATTCTAAAGAAACTAGAAGAGTTAGAACTACATTGTTCACGTCGAGTCATTGTCAAATATAGACAACAATTGAATATTCCTTCTTCTACTAAAAGAAAGATTCTTCTCAAATAAGACTGTGATTTCACAGTCTTTTTTAAATAAAAAGAGATAACCAATCACGGTTATCTCTTAAACCCTTAATGACACAAGGCTTTCCTAGTTATTTTCCTGATATACTCTATTGTCTAAATGTACAAAACGTTCTTTGATTTCCTGTGTACGTCCCTTATTCCAGAAGTTATCACCAAGATAACCACAAGTTCTACGACATACATTTAATGTCTTATGGTTTCTATTACCACAGTTAGGACAATACCATTCATTATTTTCATCTAATAAGATTTCTCCAGAGAAACCACATTCCTGACAATAGTCAGACTTAGTATTGATTTCAGCGTACTGGATTGTTTCATACATATAGTTGATTAATTCTTTCATGGCATCAAAGTTATTTGTCATATTAGTCACTTCTACATAACTAATAGCCCCTCCAGAAGAAATCTTCTGGAACTTCGCTTCAAAGCCTAATTTAGAGAATGCATCAATATGTTCTCTTACATTGACATGATAAGAGTTAGTAATATAGTCTTTATCTGTTACACCAGGCACGACTCCAAATCTCTTCTTTAATGCACGTGCTAATGTATAAGTAGTAGATTCTGCAGGTGTACCATATAAGGCAAATCCTAAACCTGTATCCTTCTTCCACTTATCGCATGTATTTCTTAATTTCTGCATGATTGCAAGAGCTAATGCATCGCCTTCTTCAGTAGTATGAGACTGACCAATTAATGCCACTACACATTCATATAAGCCAATATAACCTAATGATAATGTAGAATAACAAGTATCTAGTAATGAATCAATCTTTTCTCCTGGTTTTAATCTTGCGATGGCACCATACTGCCAATGAATTGGAGAAATATCTGAAGGAGTACCCTTTAAGCTTTCATGTCTTAACATTAAAGCTTCATAGCATAAATCTAGACGTTCATCTAGAATCTTCCAGAATGAATCCATATTCTTATTAGCGGATAAACCAACATCAGTTAAGTTAAGTGTAACTACCCCCTGGTTAAAACGACCATACCACTGATATTCACCTTTTTCATTCTTCCATGGAGATAAGAATGAACGACATCCCATACAAGGGAATACTTGTCCTTCATAGTTTTCTCTCATGATCTTTGCGCTGATGAAATCAGGCATCATACGCTTAGATACACATTTAACCGCTAAATCTGTTAAATAACGATACTGTGAATCATCAGGCACATTATTATCATCTAATACATAAAGTAATTTAGGGAATGCTGGAGTGACATAAGCACCCACAGGATTCTTCATACCGATATATCTCTGTTTTAAGATTTCTTCAATTAATAAAGCTGTTTCTTCAATATAGTCTGGTTCTTCTCTTAAATACATGAAAATAGATAAGAATGGAGCCTGACCATTTGTAGTAGAGAATGTATTGATCTGATACTGGATAGTCTGTACACCTGCTTTGATTTCTTCATGAAGACGAGACTTTGCGATTTTTTCAATCTGTTCTTCAGTATAATCAATACCTACTTCTTTACCTTCTTTTCTTACAGCCTTTAAGTGTTTCTTATATGATACACGTACATAAGGTGCTAAATGAGAAATAGAGATTGTCTGTCCTCCATACTGACCATTAGCCACCTGCTGAACAATCTGAGTTGCAACAGTACATGCTGTCTGTAAAGACTTAGGTGTTTCAATCAATTTATCATTAATAACTGTACCATTCGCAAACATATCCTTTAAGTTTACTAGATCACAGTTATGCATCTTCTGGATATAGTAATCCATATCATGGAAATGAATAATACCATCATCATGTGCCTGTACAATCTTTGGTGGTAATAACAAACGGCGGCAATAGTCTCTAGAGAATTCACCAGCAATCAAGTCTCTCTGAGTCGCAAGAACTGTCGCATCTTTATTAGAGTTTTCATCCATTGCTTCTTTATTAGTCTGATTGACAATACCATAAATCGCATTATCAATTGTATTCGTTTCTCTCTGGAATTCTCTTACTTTACGATAGCCTTCATAAGCCTTGGCAGTAAGTACTTCTCCCTTTTCAATTAACTTTTCAAAAACCTGTCCTTCAATACGATAAATACTGATAGATGCTGCTCCACTTGATTTATGCCAGTCTTCAATTTCATGTGAGATCTTAGATGCAATTTCAGGTTTCACAATACCGCTGCCATAGCGCATAGCCTTTAAAATCGCATTTTCAATCTTACTTCCATCAAAGGCTACCTTTGAGCCATCTCTCTTGATTACCTCCATGTTATTTACCCTCCTCATAAGAAAATCTATTAGGAATAACTACCTAATAGATTCTTTTCTACTTCTATATTAGTCTACTTTAGTTGCATATGCAACTAATTTGCTTGAGATAAAAAAATATCTCACCAATAATTTATTAACATGAAAAAATGTTGAATTTATCAACGTTTTTTTAATTATTGATAAACATCTGGAATGTTTACCCTTAAACAGTATAAAAACCCACGAGCCTAATGTCAAGCATTTCTCATGGGTTTCTTTTTTTCGCAATGTTGAAAGCGAATTAACCTAAATCTTCACCGTTGCTAGCAACAACTTTCTTATACCAGTCAAATGAATCTTTCTTGCTTCTTTCTAGTGTACCGCTTCCATCGTTGTTACGATCTACATAGATAAAGCCATAACGTTTCTTCATTTCACCTGTTGTGAAAGAGACGCAGTCAATGCAGCCCCATGGTGTATAGCCCATTAAATCTACACCATCAATTTCTACAGCTTTCTTCATCTGTTCAATATGCGCTCTTAAGTAATCTACACGATATGGGTCATGACAACTGCCATCTTCTTCCTTCTTATCAATTGCACCAAAACCATTTTCTACAATAAATAATGGTTTTTCATATCTTTCATACATCTGATTTAATGCATAACGTAAACCTTCTGGATCGATTGCCCATCCCCAGTCAGATACTTTGATATAAGGGTTTGCGACTGAATGTTCACTAGATCCATCTAAAGATTTAGAAACATCTTTATGTGCTGTAGAGTCTACAGTATTAGTCATGTAATAAGAGAATCCGATATAATCTACTGTACCTGCAGCTAAAGCTTCTTTATCTTCTTCAGTGATATCTAAGTTAAAGCCTTTGTTTTCAAACATCTTTAAAGCATAACGTGGATAGTGACCACGGCACTGTACATCACAGAAGAACCATCTCTGATGCATCATTTCAGTAGATAATACCATATCTGCTGGACGACAAGAGAATGGATAAATAGGAACCATCGCAATCATATTACCAATTAAGAAGTTAGGATTAATTTCATGGCCAATTTTCACTGCCTTTGCACTGGCTACTAATTCATAATGACCACACTGATACATCGCTTCTTCTGGATTATCATAGTTTCCAAAATGAGCACCACTGTTAGTCCATCCGAAAATATCATTCTTATAGTTCATCTGGTTGTTGATTTCATTGAAAGTCATCCAGTATTTAACTTTATCTTTATATCTCTTGAAACATACTTCTGCGAACTTTACAAAGAAATCAATAGTCTTTCTGTTCATGAATCCGCCATATTCCTTAGCAAGATGATAAGGCATTTCAAAGTGAGATAATGTGATGACTGGTTCAATACCATATTTTAATAATTCATCAAATACATCATCATAGAACTGTAAACCTTCTTCATCAGGCTGTTCTTCATCACCTAATGGGAAGATTCTTGTCCAGGCAATAGATGTTCTAAAGCATTTAAAGCCCATTTCTGCGAATAGCTTAATATCTTCCTTGTAATGATGATAGAAATCAATACCGATGTGGTTTGGATAATATAATCCTTCCTTTACTCCATCAGTAATCACACGTGGTGTTGATACGTTTCCACCTGTCATTACATCAGCAACACTTAAACCTTTAGTAGTGTCTAATACACCACCTTCAAACTGGTGAGCTGCTAAAGCACCACCCCATAGGAAATCCTTTGGTAAACTCATTTGTATCCTCCTTTAATATACTCTAGTGCGCATTTTTCTAACGCTCGATATTTCTTTAATATCTCTAGATCTTCTATTTTTATTTTATCAAAGCTTCTTTCAATATAGTGATTTTTTTCAATATATGATTTACTTTCATCAAAATAAAGATCAAATATAAAAGCGATATAAGAAATCCACATGTCTAGATGTGTTTTTCTTGTAGGAGCATAAATAAGTTGATGTTTACAGAACTGTTGATAGACTTCATCCGTTATAGATTCTTTTCCTGCTTCCTCATAAGTAACCCCTAGTAAGACTGTATCCTTTTCTACATCTTTAACACGAAAATGATCTAATTTATCTGCATCTCTAATCATATGTATGTAAAAGAGTTCTTCTTCACTAAAGCCTTCTTCTACTTTGTATTTATTATGCTGTTCTATAGCATGTTTAATAATTGTGTCATATGTATCTTCTTCTATAAATTTTCTAATGAGCCCCTCTTCAAATAATACATGAGAAGAATACATTGCATGATCTACTGTTTCTCTATCTAGGAAAGAATGATATAAGCGAAACTGTTCAAAACGGCCTATATCATGTAATAGGCCAATTAATAGACATAAGTCCTTTTCTTCAGTTTTTCCTTTCATATCACATAGTTCACCCATAACATCCATCACTTTATAAGAATGCACATATTTAAGATGAATATGTGGGATAGAGAGATCATAACGATTGACATAATTATCAAATGCCTTTTTCGCATGATCTAAATTAATCATGGAGAACCTCTAATACTTTCTTTAAATCATCAAGAGGAACCTGTCCTGGTGCACTCGCATCCTTAGCTGTCGCAAAGGTCATACATGAACCAAAGTATTCCCCCATCATACGTGACAAGCGTCCTAATTTACCCATGGACATAGTAATAATAGGTTTTCCTAAACGCTGACTTGAATAAAGAGTGGCTTCTAAAAGTGTTAATAGGTCTTCTTTACTTTTTGGCATAACAGCAAGCTTAGGTAAATCAGCCCCTAATATTTCCATCTTTTCTAGTGTTTCCTGCATATCTTCTCTTGATGGTGTTTCATCAAAATGATGTTCACTCATAATAACATGAACACCCTTCTTATGAGCATACTGAACAAGCTCCATCACAGATTCATATCCCTGTGATAACTCAATATCTACTAGATCCACATGAGCATCACAGATTTCTTTAATACAATGCATATACTCTAGAGAAGTAAGTTCTCCTTCTCCTCCTTCACTCACAGTACGGATTGTACCTAATACAAGTTTATCTGTATGTTTCTTGATTTCTTCTAACACATCCGTCAAATGTCCTTCTTTTAATCCTTCATAGAAATCAAGCCTAATTTCTACTACATCATAATCTAAATCCTTATAAGAATCTAAAGTATCAATAATGCCTTCTTTCGTTGTATCTACAATAGGAAGACAAATCTTAGATGTTCCTTCTCCAAATACAACATTCTTTATATCTAATACATTATGCTTCGTGATGACAGGCATATAAAAACCCCCTTATTTCTCTTAATGTTTTATCGTATTGATTTCCCAGCAAGAAGTGTGGTGAATTCTTAATGACCTTATGTACACAATAAGGCAATGATGACTGAATAAAAGTGAAATCAGAATCCTTGATGACATCATTTTCACCAGATAGTAATAAAGCTGGAATCTTGAGTTCTGTTAAATAGTCTGCAGTAAAATGTGGTTCTTTTGTCATAAATGAGATGAGCTTAAAACGTATTCTAGATCTCTTATCATAGATACAGAATATTGGTAATAAGAGTAATGTCATATACATATGGAGACGATAATACCACTTAATACCTTTTGGAGTGGCATTAGGTGAAAGAAGGACCATATGTTTTAAGCGTTCATCTTTACCTGCTAGTGTGAGTGCAATATTCGCACCATCACTAAAACCAATGACATCATAAGCTTCTAGATCTAATTCATTTGCGATATCCATCACATCCTGAGCCATACGATCTAGCGTTAAAGGACCACTCTTAATAGATTTACCATGATAACGTGAATCCATTGCGATGAGTTGATAATCATTTTCTAGATCTTTAACTAATTGATCATATATTTTTCTATTTTCCTGATTACCATGTAATAAGATAATCGGGTAACCATTTCCATGTACTTCATAGTATATATTCATAGCATTACCTCACTTTGACCTCATTATAACACATATTAAACAGCTATGAAAAAAAGTGACTTGTTAATGTGTTTAACAGTTACTCTCATCAGCAATCAAAATAACAACGATATATACAATGTTTTTCTAATATCATACAGTACAGGAAATGTAGTAATATTCATAAAAAAAGACTTGAAGAACTAAACATTCCTCAAGTCAACAGACGTTTAAAACTCTTTATTTAATTTTTTTATCATTAATAAACTTACTAATGCAAGCACAGTATAAACTAAAGCATAATCCTCAACCCCTGTTTTCACAGTTGAATTATCTTTCTTTGTAGTATCTGTCTTTTCAACTGATGTATTTGTTTTTTTATCATCAGTATTTGGTTTAACAGTTGGAGTGCTAGGCTTCTGTTCATTTGTGTCTGGTTTGATTTCTGGCGTGCTTGGCTTTTCTTCAGGTTTAGGTTTTTCAGGTTCCACAGGAGTTACTACTTCATCCTTCTCTACAACGATGTAGTATGTATAGCCAGTAGTAAAGTCTATTCTTGTATCATCAACTGTATCAAGTTCTTTAGTCTTCCCATTAGATGAGAATCCCTTAACTTTGTAGCCATCCTTGATAGTGACGCTCTTTAATGCTGCTTCATAAACTTCCTTGACTGTGCTTTCATGCATATAGCCATTTTCTGGATGCTTGATATCCCAGTTCTTACATGTGACACTTGCACTGAATGCATCACTCTCAGTACCATCTGGATAGACAACCTTCACATTGAATTTTGCCTGATCTAATGGTGCATAGACTGAATAGAGATCAATGACTGGTGAATCATTATTAAGTGTCACCTTATCCCCTAATTTATATTCTGCTTCTGTAGCATCCTTCTTTGTAGACCATCCAATCCACTTATAGCCTTTATCTAGTCTTGATTTCGTATCAGTCACCTGGAATGGTCTAGAATATAAGTAGATAGACTGACTATCTGTCTTTGAAGTCTTTTTTACTTCTTTCACTTCGTCTGTACCGTCAATGTGATAACGTACAGCATAGGTTGTTGATGTTTCTGCTTTTACAGTACTTGTCATTTGCGTATTGTCTGCAAATACGCTTATTGTCTGTGGTACAAGCATTGAAAAAGAAACAGGAACAGCCAATAATAAATTCTTCAATTGTTTATTCATTTCTCTTCCTCCTAGAAGTTAGTTACTACTAACTATATTCATAATATCATATAGTGCTATGAAATCAACAAAATAATTAGTCGAAACTAACTTATTTTGTACAAGTTGTGTAATTTTAAGTCATTTCACAAATCATGATTTACCTTTTTACAAATGTTTGTTATAATCATTGAATTAGGAAGAGTAGTATAAGGGAGAGAAAGATAACATGACAGATACACAGAAAAAAAGAAAAATTATCGCGATTATTGTATCTATTTTGATAATTCTTGGATTATCAGTATTCCTCTATATTAATCATATGGGTACAGCTTATCGCGATCGCTTCTTACCGTCTACATACATCAATAATGTAAATGTAGGTAAGTTAAGTGCTGAGAATGCTGAAAAGAAGATTGCTGAAAATCAGAAGAACTACACTCTAACAATGACATTCAGAAACAAATCAACTGATACTATTTCAGCGAATGAAATCGATATGAGTTATGTTCCTGATGGACAGGTAGAAGAATTATTAAAGAAACAGGATTCATTTACATGGTTCAAGAACTACTTATTCAACCATAAAGGAAATAAGAAGACAATTCAGACCAAGGCTTCTTATGATGAAAAGAAGTTAAAGACTGTTCTTTATGAAAAGAAGCAGTTAAAGGATGAAAATCAGGTAGCACCTACAGATGCTCGTTTGAAGTATGAAAATCAGACTTTTACTGTAGTGAAAGAAAAACCTGGACATACTTTAAATAAAGAAACTGTTTATGAAGCAGTAAACAAAGCAATTAGTCTTCAGAAAGAGAACTTAAACATTTCTAAAATAAAAGATGCTTATAAGTCTCCTGATAAGACAACTGAAACTGTTAAGAATGAAGCAGCCACATTGAATAAGTATTTAAAGACTTCTATTACTTATGAACTACCTAGTAATCAGACAGAAGTCTTAAATCATGAAAAGTTGTTAACATGGCTTGTAAAGAATGAAGATGGAACATATAGCTATAATGATGAAATCTGGAATAAGCGTATGAGAGGCTTCGTTTATACACTTGCTTCAAAAGCAAATACTGCTGGTAAGTCACGTACATTTAATGCAACTGGACTTGGTACAAGAAGTGTAAGTGGTGGTAATTACGGATATCGTATGAACCAGTCAGAAGAAATTGCAAAGATTAAAGAAGAATTAAGTGCAGGTAAAGCTGTTAAGAGAGCACCTGTATATAGCGCAAAAGAAGTATCTACTGAGAATAATGGTCTTGGTGGAAACTATATTGAAGTAGATTTATCACGTCAGCATTTATGGATTTATAAAAATGGTCAGTGTGTACTTCAATCTGATTGTGTATCAGGTAAGATGACACGTGATCGTTATACTCCTGCTGGTACATATTATGTTTATTCTAAAGAACGTAATAGAGTATTAAGAGGTACTAAGGATCCTGTAACTGGTAAGTATCCTTATGAATCTCCTGTAAGTTATTGGATGCCATTCAATAGAGGTATTGGATTCCATGATGCAAACTGGAGAAATAAATTCGGTGGTAACCTTTATGTCAATGGTGGTTCTCATGGTTGCGTTAACTTACCTGTAGGTTTTGCAGGAACTATGTATAATACAATTACGACTGGTATGCCTGTTGTTATTTATTACTCACAAGGCTATACATTGAATGGATAAAAAAATGAGTCATACACGTTGTGTATGACTTTTTTTCTGCCCTAATATTACCATATTTTCGACCTTTTTCAATTCTTGTTCTTTTTTAGAATATATGATATTAAGAATAGCAGGAGGTACCTATGAATCAAATTATTGAACACCGTAGACTTAGTAAAAAAGAGAAAATAACCCTTACTAAACATTTAATCAAAGTATGTAGAAACCTGCATTGGATAGAAACTGATCCAGACAAAGTTGTTTTTATTGCTGAACCTTTTATCTAAAAAAAGCAGAAGAACCCCACCTCAATATAAAATATAGGTGCTATCCTTGACTCACTTAATTATCCTATGATTGATTTATTCAAAGAAAACATTATTGCATCTTTTGACAAGACCCCTATTATTTATCCACAGGATAGTTATCAAATAGCTTTTAGTCATGAGGGTGCTGATTTCTATGAGATTCTCAATCAATTTGAATATTCCAGAGATATCACATTATTAAGACAATTAAGTATATATAATCTAACAAAAAAGGAATATATCACTTTCTTTAGTTCTTTAACAGCAATAGAAATTGTGTCTATCCTAAAGCTTATTCTTCCAGAACTAGACACATTCCTCTATCAAGCATCTATAGATGATTTGATCAATGAATTAGATATATCTATCACATATCAAGAAATATTATCACACTATATCACAATAGAAGTTCTCTACACTTATCATCAATACGCAAAAAAAGAAGGTTCTTTTTGAACCTTCTTATCTTCTACCTGCACCTGCATAGTGTGATGAATAATATCCACTATTAAGTGATGAAACAACAACACCAGTCTTAGAGTTAGCAGCATGAATGAACTGTCCGCCACCAATATAGATACCTACATGAGAGATACCTGACTTATAAGTTCCAGCGAAGAATACTAAATCACCAGCAGTTAAGCCTGATTTAGATACTCTTGATGTTCCACTATACTGACCTGCAGCAGTTCTTGGTAATGATTTACCATTCTTGCTGTAAACCCAAGATGTAAATCCTGAGCAGTCAAATACTGTTGGTCCAGAAGCACCCATACGATATGCACAGCCGAGTCTTGAACGAGCAGTTCCAATGATACCACCCTGTGCAGCGCCTCCACCAAGACCACCGAAGTTATAACCTGTACCTCTGTTGCCTCTGTTATTTCTGATCTTTACAACTGGTGCAGCAGATACATTGATCTTTGCACTTGCTTCAGATCTGTTACCAGCATTATCTGTTACTCTGTAATAAACACGATAAGCACCAGCTTTGTTTGTATTAACAGTTCCAGTAATTTCTACTTTACCTGTTACATCACCATCTAAGTTATCAATAGCTGATGCCAAGTTTGATTTAGGATCAAATGAAGTACCATACTTCACATCTACATTATCACTCTTTAATGTGATGACTGGTCCAGCCTTATCAGCAACCTTTACTTCATAATCATTTGAAGTCTTGTTTCCTGAACTATCAGTTGCAGTCACTTTGATTGGCTGTACTGTAGTCATATTCTTAGTATCTACAGTTCCTTCTACAGTCACTGTAGGATTAACATCATAGTTATCCTTTACTTCAACGAAGTTATTGATATCAAATGCATCACCGTAGTTAACAGTAATATCACCAGTCTTTAAGTTCATTTCTGGAGCAGTTGTATCACCTACATTGAATGTGAAGTCTTTTTCTGCTTTGTTACCAGCATTATCTTCAACAGTTGCATGGATGACCTGTTCACCAAGAACTGTTGTATCTAAGTTATGATCAAAAGTAATGAAGTCAGATACATCACCATCTACATTATCAGTCGCTTTGATGTACTGTTTTAAATCATTGTTGCCGTTTGCTTCAACATCAATAACATAACCATCATTATTTACTGATTCTAATGCGGGTGCTTCACTATCAACAACTTTAACTTCAACTTCTTTAGTTGTTTTGTTGTTGAATGCATCCTTTACAGTTACATTCACTTTATATGTTCCAATCTGATCTTTCTGATAAGCATGATCATTAATTTCAGTCTTGATAACACTTACTGTATCTCTATTATCTGATACAGTGAAATCACTTGCTTTTAATTCTGTACCATAAGGTACTACTAGTTTATTTGAATGAACAACAGGCGCTGTTCTATCAGCTGCTGCATAACCTACTAATGCAAATGCTGAAATAGCGACTACTGGAATAAACATTGTCTTCTGAGTTTTAATACGATTTACCATGAAATCTACAACTTCTTTAGTCTTCTTATCCATGTAATCCACTCCCTTTCTAATCGACATAAATAATTATATCACGCTGTACAAAAAAATAAAGAACTTTCTTAAGAAATTATTAAGAAGTTCAAAAAAGAGTCGATTATATCGGCTCTTTTTGAATTAAGAATTATTTAATAATGTTGTAAGATTTATGATTCTAAGCGCTTTTTTCTTTAAAAGTTAAGGATAAAACTAAAGCGGTTACAATTAATACGGATAAAAACAAATAGAATGGTGTCATTGTAGAGAAGCTATCAATCAGTTTTCCACCAATTAATTGTACGACTGCAGCACCAATTCCTCTACCTACTGTAGCCTGTAAGCCAAAAGCTGTAGAGACATACTTATCTTCAACAATTTCCATGATTAATCTTACTGTAATCATAGTAAAGAGAATAGTAGATAAGCCTTTGAATACAAATACTGCCACAATTAAATTTGGATTAGGTAATGTTGCATACCAGACAAAGTTAACTATAGACATGGCACATGCAAAGAGCATGATATGTTTATATGAAAACTTCTTAATAATAAAGTCAGTTGCAAGTATGGCAGGTACTTCAAAGAGTGTCGCAAATAACTGGTATGTACCTACCATGGATGCTGTACCACCGACTGATTTAATAAATACAGAGATATAGGTAAAATTGGCTGTACAAGCGCCCCAGAAGAAGAAAGAGATTAATAGGAATATAATGTACTGTTTATTCTTAAAGAGGCTCTTATAGGCTTCTTTTGAACTATATTCTACTTTTGTTTCAGTCTGAACTACTTCTGGATCATTGACTCTTAGGATACAGATAAGAACTGTTATTGTACCAAAGAGGAAAATAACGAAGATAGAAATAGGTGCAATCACATCATAAACTAAACCACATAACTGAGCACTAACGGCATAACCAACAGAACCCCATAATCTGATCTTACCAAAGTCATAAGGTGAAGAAACACCAATTCTGTCCGTTAATGGTGTCACTGCATTAAATAAGGCAAGAATAGAAGCACTAGTAATTAATAGAATAATTAGCTGATGTGAGAACATAAAGATCACATTCATTACTACTGTAATAAATAATGCCACTAAAGATACTTTTCTAGGTGAACGGAAGCGGTCTGCCAATGTTCCTAGATAAGGCTGGGCAAAGATTGAGAATAATGGTGCTGATGAAGTAATAAGTGATATTTGTTGTGCATTAAAGTGAATATCACTTAAATATAAAGCAAGCATTGCATTGTAACATGCAAATGCGAAATAAAAGAAAAATGATGTACCAGCATGAAAGATATAACTGTTCTTTTTCATAATGTTCCCTCCAACGGACTTTATTATAACCACATATGATTAAAAAGTTCTAATTTTTCATATAATGTAACATAATCGTAAAAAAGCCTAACTCGATGAGTTAGACTCGTTTATTAAAATCATGTCCTGGGTCGAATGCTAGCACATAGAATACACTGCCACAGTCCACTCCAAATAAGACAAACTTCTCTTTTCCATTTCTTTTTAGATGCATGTGAATTATATCAGATTCCAATAATGCTTTTTCTTGTGGATATGCTTTTTCAAACTTATCTTTAATCCTTTTTACAAAGTCATTCGATAAATCCACTTTACTTCCTTTTGAAGATGTATATTGAGTAATAACTTCCTCTAAACTAGAACATTGATCCACTTCAAATAAAAATTTCTGTAATTGGTCAAACACTTTTTCTTCCTTGTGTTTGCTATTGTATTTACTTAAACCATTAAAACAACATACATTACATTTCCACAAATATTTAAAATTAATTTCCGGATGATTCTTTAGATTAGCCGATTGGTTTGTCAAAACAACCTTTTCATCTTTAATTTTGCTAATATCAGTTAACTTTTTTTTACTCATTTAGTTCACTTCAATAGACTTATAATATTCCTTCATAGTAGTAGAAGAAATGACGCTATGGCAACTTTCAAATTTACCTAAACCTGTTCTTTGTTCTAACCATGGACGCTCTGTGTGTGTTAAAGCTTCTAATTGATCAGCTCCATACTCTCCGTAAGTATCCCAAACTGCTTCTAATACTTCAACCTGCTCTGGAGTAAATAGATTTTCCATTCGAGCCATAACTTCTTCGCAATTAGTAATTTTCAATTCATGCCATCCATAGCCTTTAAAAGTTTGATATAAAGTAAGATTTACTGGACCATGTACCCATGCTTCAAATTCGGAATGATCAGCTATATCCTGATCTAAAAGAGTTAGACTCCATGCCTCAGCATAATAACAAAGCTTTTGAATCTTCTTGTTTGACATATTTCCTTTTAACAAAAACCAATCTGCTACATCAGTAATATCTGCTTTTATTGGTTTATCCACAATTGCTATCTTTGCTGTCATGCTGTATCCTCCATTTGAAAATTTAAATGATCCATAATTTTCAAACTCATTATAGCTTTGTACAGCAAACGATTCAACCAACTTGATATCATGTTTTTTAAATTTTTCACACATTTCATAATTACATACACCTCACTTTGAGCTCTACTTATTTATACTGCACAAAGTGATTGTTTTCTTATTCTTTATAAATTATTTGCTAAAAGAAACACTTCTCTCATTCTTGACTATCCGATCAATCCTTTTATAATGCATAAAAAAACTGGTACACGAGGTACCAGTTTATGCCTTTCTTTTTGCAGCTTCTTGTCTATTCTTTTGTGCTTTAATAACTTTCTGTCTTGAGAATTCTTCTCTGTCCTTTTCATCCAAGGCTTCTGTAATCATCTTTACAGTCGCTTCAAAACGAGGGATAGAGATGTTCTGTAATGCGTTAGCACGCTTTTGTGTCTTACGAATATTATTCGCTAGACGATATACAGAGTTTTCTACTTCTGCAAGCTTTACTGTCATTTCTTTTACATGATAGAAACAGATATAAGCATAGTCTACCTTAGAGTTCGCACGTTCAAAACCATAACCAACTCTTAATGGTGTTTTCTCATATTCAATCTTAGGTAATTCTACACCCATAACTGAACGATACTTAACACTAATACCTTCATCAATAGGTACACCTTCTACTACATCAGAAATAATACCTAAAGATTCATTTGCTTCACGTAATGCTGCATAAGCACGATCATAAGAATCAGTGATGTCATCACGGATTTCTTTTACATCATCAAGTAATGACATCATTTCTTTAATTAAGACATTTCTTTTCTTATCGAGCAGGTCATAACCAAGTCTAGCAAGTTCAAGAGACTTCTTGGTTGCCATCAAATTCCCTTTAGTAGGGACAACCTGATTAGCCATTAGTTACAGCGTCTTTCAATTCTTTGATGACTACATCTTCGTGTAAATTAAATTCTTTGACTGCTTTTTCATGATCATAGAATTTATCTACAACAGCATTATCAATACGGTCCAATGTATTCTTTGGAAGAACTGATAATAGTAACCATCCAAGGTCTAGGGTTTCTTCGATAGATCTGTTTGTATCGAATCCCTGATTAAGGAAGTGCTGCTCGAAAAGACGACCAAATTCCATATATTTCTTATCAGTATCTGATAATTCATCTTCACCGATAACTGATGTTAATGACTTAACATCTTGTACATGGGCATAACATGCAAATAACTGGTTGGCAACATCCTGGTGGTCAGCTCTTGTAAAGCCTTCACCGATACCATCCTTCATAAGTCTTGAAAGTGATGGAAGAACACCAACTGGTGGATAAATACCAGTCGCATTCAATTCAGGATCAAGAGTGATCTGTCCTTCAGTGATGTAACCAGTTAAGTCAGGAACTGGATGTGTGATATCGTTGTTAGGCATTGTAAGGATTGGAATCTGTGTAACAGAACCCTTAGCACCCTTTGCAATACCAGCTCTTTCATATAATGAAGCAAGGTCAGAATAAAGATAACCTGGGTAACCTTTACGACCTGGGATTTCACCTTTACTTGAAGAGAATTCACGTAATGCTTCACAATAAGAAGTGACATCAGTATAGATTACAAGAACATGCATATCATGTTCAAATGCAAGATATTCAGCAGCAGTTAATGCACAACGAGGTGTTAAGATACGTTCAATGATTGGGTCATTAGATAAGTTCATGAACATAACAACTCTCTGCATAACCCCTGCTTCCTCAAATGATCTTCTGAAGTAGTTAGCGACGTCATTTGTAACACCCATTGCAGCAAAGACAACAGCGAAGCCTTGTCCTGCTTCATCGGCAATCTTAGCCTGCTTAACAATCTGTACAGCTAACTGGTTATGAGGTAAACCAGAACCTGAGAAGATTGGTAGCTTCTGACCTCTGATTAGAGTCATTAGACAGTCAATAGAAGAAATACCTGTGTTGATATAGTTTCTTGGATATACACGAGAAACTGGGTTAAGAGGCTGACCGTTGATATCAGCACTCTTTTCAGCATAAATATCTCCTAGACCATCAATTGGTCTACCTGCACCAGAGAAGACACGACCAAGCATTTCCATTGATAATGGTAATTCCATTGGATGACCTAATAGTCTTGTCTTAGTATTCGCAAGTGATAAAGCGTTTGTTCCTTCAAATACCTGAACAACAACTCTTTCACCTTCAATTTCTACAATACGACCAGAACGTGTTGAACCATCTTTTAACTGTAGTTCAACCATTTCATCATAAGATGCATCTTTAACGTGATCTAATACGACGAGTGGTCCATTAATTTCACTTAAACCTACATATTGAAGTGCCATGTTACCCCTCCTTAGTCAATAGATGCACAAATTGCATCAATCTTCTTATAATAGTAATCAAATTTACTTAAATCATTATTAGGTACATCATATTTCATCTTAACAACTTCATCGAAGATACCTGTTTCAATGATTGTACGAATAGGTTTACCCTGAGCAACAACCTGCTGACAACGGTTATTTAAGTAAAGGATTACTTCCATCATCTTAAGCTGTTTTTCAAGTGGTACATAAGTATCATCTTTATGGAAAGCGTTCTGCTGTAAGTAACCTACACGAACTACTCTGGCTACTTCAATAACAAGTTTCTGATCATCTGGTAAAACGTCAGAACCCATTAACTGTACGATTTCCATTAATTTAGTTTCTTCTGCAAGAATAGAAGCTAATTCCTGTCTATCTCTCATGAATTTAGGATCAACATTCTTTGAATACCATCTTTCAAGATCTGGAATATATTCTGAATAAGATAAGTTCCAGTTGATAGCGAAATAGTGTCTTGCATAAGCTAATGCTTTATCAAGTGCCCAGAATGTACGTACGAAACGTTTAGTATTCTGAGTAACTGGTTCTGAGAAGTCAGAACCCTGTGGAGATACGGCACCGATGATTGTAACTGAACCATTTGTGTCATTTAAGTTCTCCATATAACCAGCTCTTTCATAGAACTGAGATAATCTAGAAGGTAAGTAAGCTGGGAAACCTTCTTCTGCTGGCATTTCTTCAAGACGGCCAGAGATTTCTCTTAAGGCTTCAGCCCAACGAGATGTTGAGTCGGCCATGATAGCAACATGGTAACCCATGTCACGATAATATTCAGCAAGTGTTACACCTGTATAAATAGATGCTTCACGGGCAGCAACTGGCATGTTAGATGTATTCGCAATTAGGACAGTTCTGTCTACTAATGGCTTACCACTCTTAGGGTCAACGAGTTCACGGAATTCTTCAAGAACCTGAGTCATTTCGTTACCACGTTCACCACAACCTACATAGACGATAATATCGGCATCACACCATTTAGCAAGCTGATGCTGAGTCATTGTCTTACCAGTACCGAATCCTCCTGGGATTGCAGCTGTTCCACCTTTTGCGATAGGGAACAATGTATCGATAACACGCTGACCAGTAACTAGTGGCATACTGATAGGTAAACGTTTGTGGACTGGACGAGGTGTCTTGATTGGCCATTTCTGAGTTAATGTGCATTCATGAGCGACACCTTCATCATCAGTGAAGACCATAACTACATCATTGATTGTATACTGACCATTTTCTTTTACTTCAGTAACTGTACCTGACATACCTGGCATAACCATACATCTATGTTCGATCATGTCTGTTTCAGGAATCTTGGCATATACAGTACCACCTTCAACATGGTCTCCTACTTTAACAGTAAGAGTAACATCCCATAATTTCTTTGTATCGAGTGGTTCTACAGCACTACCTGTAGGAATGAAAGCACCACTTTCTTTTGCGATTTCTTCTAGTGGTCTTTCGATACCATCATAAATATTTCTTAAGATACCAGGACCAAGTGTTACAGAAATAGGCTGACCTGTTGGGAATACTGGTTCACCTGGTTTAAGACCTGTAGTTGTTTCATAAACCTGGATAGTAGTAAATTCTTTAGTAATAGAGATAACTTCACCCATTAATTTACTGTTACCTACATACACCATTTCAAGCATTGAAAAGGCATCTGTATCTTTTACTTTAACAACCGGGCCGTTGATTGAATAAATTAAATTTTCTTTCAACTTGTTTATCCCCCTTCTTTTATTTATTAATGATTAAACCAGAATGCTGGTTAAACCATTCTTTCTGATTCTTTAATGCGAATTCTAATGTTTCATCATGAACAATAGAACTTTCTGTGTTTTCAACAATTAAACCACCAATAGTGATATCTCCAGCTTTCACTTCAGCATCACCATAAGCAGCTTTTAAATCATCAGCAAGACCTAAGTCTTCTTCTTTTACATAAATAACTGAATGAGGCATATAATCACCTGCAAGTTTCTTAGCCTTGTTGACCATGAATTCTTTGTATTCAGGTGTTTTTGTAAATGCAACTAATTCTTCTCTTGCATTCTTGAAGATAGTAGCCACATACTCATCACGTTTATTAATAAGCTTTTTCTGTCTCTCAACATGGGATTCAGAAATTTCTGCAGCTGATTCTGACTGCATTTCATCTAATTCCTGTTTTAGTCTTAAATCTGCATCTTTCTTAGCTTCAGCACGCATAGAAGAATAAGCTTCTTCTTCCATCTTCTTTACTTCGGCCATGATTGCATCGACTTCTCTTTGAGACTGTTTTTCAATCTCATTCTTCATTGAGAGAAATACTTCTTGATTTTCTTCCATTGTATACTCTCCTATAACTTAACGCCTATTGCTTCAGAGACATAACCATCGATGGCTTCACCAATCTTAGAATGACCATGACGGTCAGGAATCTCTGTAATAAGAGGCTTTGGCTGTTTTAATTTAATTTCTGAGATAATATCAGGACAAAGTTCAATTAACTTAGTAGTGACTAAGATAATTGCGATTTCAGGATCTCTCATCTTATTTTCAAGTAAGCTTAAGAAATCATGACGGGTATGAACAACTTTGCCTTCAATACCCACGAGTCTTAGACCAGTGAGGGTATCGATATTATCACTGATCAGAAAGAACTTCATAGTAATCTCCTATAGTGTGTTGATAATTAAGATTGAGATTAATAGACCATAGATGGCAACACCTTCACCTAAGGCAACGAAGATCAATGATTTACCGAAGTTTTCAGCATTTTCAGAGAATGCACCAATTGCAGCAGGAGCAGCAGCAGCTACGGCAATACCAGCACCAAGAGCAGATAAACCAGTTGCAAGAGCAGCACCGATGAAGCCAAGACCCTGAGCGATAGAACCAGTCATCTTGTCAGCACCAGCAGCTAATACTGGGCTATTTGCATATGTAAGGAATAATACAAGTGCTACAGCACCAAAGAAACCACAGATATGAGTACCAAGACGCATTTTAGCGCTCTTAGCAGTAACTTTACCTTTGAATACATTTACTAGTGGTAAAGATAATAATACAACAATTAATGCAGGGATAATGAATGTTAAGATAGTAGTCATTTTTTCTTCCTCCGTTATTCTAGACTTTCTTTCATAGATACAAATGGTTTACCATTACCTTCATAGTAACGACTGAATAATTCATAGAATTCAAGACGTAATACCTGGATACCGACAATTAATCCTTCTAGACACATTACAAATGCGTTACCAATAATAAGAACGATAATATAACCGAATCCACCAACCATTTCAGCTAATGTGTAAACAACAAGCATCATACCAGCGTGTGATAAGACGAAACCGCCGACACGTAGGAATGACATAGTGTTGGCAACAAATGTCAACAATACTTCGATCATTTCGAAGAATGATTCAGTAAAGAAGTTACCAAATCCATGTGGGAACATCTTCTTACCTTCAAGTTTGTAAGTAAGAGGTTCTTTTAAGAAGATCATTACAAGTGGGGCAATGATAAGAATTGCCATATAAATACCCATAGGGATATTTAAGCCAAGGTTTAATAACATATTCATTGCGAGTACTAATACTGCAACATAGAATACTAAACCAGCGACACCATTTTGAGAGAATAATAATTCTCCCCAATGTTTCTTCTTCAAATTTAAATAGATATTGAATAGGATTGAGATGATGATTAAACATACACCTACACCAATTGCAACACCTAATAGCGTCATAGTATTTTCAGATGCCATTGGTGCAAAGAATGGAACAAGAATCTCTTCTGATCCAAATACTGAACCAAAGATTACACCAAATATTGCAGATGAAATACCAATACGCATACCTACTTCACCAAGTTTCATGCCTTTTAATTTATAAGCAAGGAAACCAATGATAGAAAGCAGGATACCTTGACCAACATCGGCGAACATCATACCGAATAAGAATGTATATGTTACCGCAACGAAATTTGTTGGGTCAAAGTCTGTATAAGATGGAACACCATACATCTCAACGAACATCTTGAATGGTCTTGAGAACCAGTTGTTCTTGAGTTTTGTAGGTGGATAAAGTCTTGAATCTCCCATTGCTGGTTTGATTTCAACATGCACCTTGTCCATCTGTTCAAGTTCTTCTTTTAAAGAGTGTGCATAATGTTTATCACAGAAACCATAGATAGCAGCATTGTTTCCAAATACCACGACATATCTCTGTGCTTCACTTGTCTTATTAAGTTCCTGACATGAAGCATAAATGATTGATAAATCTTTTTCTTTTTTACTGAATAAATCTTTTAATTTACCATCATATTTCTTGATAGAGGCTTCTGCAGTTGCATTCTCTTCTTCAATGATTTCTAATGATTCACCTGGAGTTCCATGAAGGAATTCAGGAATATGAATACGTTCAAAGAATAGTGAAGAGAATATGTTATCTATTTCAGGTGCATTAGAAGGAGATGTTATATAGAAACAATAACATGTCTTTGCATCCTGATAGATTGATTTAAATAAGAATTCCTGTGAATCATAATAAGATAACTTATCAAGATTCATTGTAGGTAATTTACCAAATCTAACCTGAATATATTCGCTTGAGAAAAGGTCATCGAAGTCCATATCGAGATCCTTCATATATTTCAAGTACTTCTTGGCCTGATTGTTTTCATCAATCATTACCTGTAATTCATTTTTAACACGTGAGATTTTGTTTGCTTCATCAAGACATTCGCAGAAGTAATCATCTGCTTCTACAATATTGATGATCTGAGGCTTTTCTGATGTATTGATATTAATACCATACTTCTCTGCCGCTTCATCCATACGTCCTAATAAATCAGCATAAGGATTGTCCTTATTCATGACCTTAAGACCTCTTACTGAATCCACAAACTTTGATGCTGGCTCTGGATGAAATTCTTCTGAATCAACAAGCTTAGATAATATTTCATCACTCATTGTTTCAGGGAATTCTATCTCAACGAGCTGCAATTTTGAGATAGCCATAGTATCCTCCCTTCTATCGTTTCTTATCGAGCGCTTTCTTAATGAAGTTCAATACAATGCCTAATACAAGTACAACAACTAATGGTAAATAAGAGACATGCCAAGTTGTATCTACAGCAATTGCAACATAAGCAGCTACTGCAAGTCCCATGACGATGCCAACGACACCCTTGATAGAGAATACCTTATTGACCATTGATTGTTCGTTATAGATAGCTTTTACTTTACCAATGCAGAACTGTCCTACAATAAGTAAGAGAATCGCATTAATGAAGCGCTGATAACTAAATGCATCTGCAACAGGGATTACTGATGGATAAAGATGAATACAGTAGAAAGCATCACCATAAATTAAACCACCAACAAAAGATGCAATACCAAGAATAGTAATCATCTTTCCTGATTCTTTCTTTCTCATAAGTAATCCAAGTAATACAAGCACAACACCTAAACCAATATCACCAAGCATAAGTGCAAATACTAAGATGAATAGTACTGCAGTGGCTAAAGTAGTATCCACATGATCACTCTGTTTAACTTTAGAGATTACTTCAAATGGTTTAGCCCATGGATAGTTATTAGTAAGTGTTGGTGCAATAATCTGCTGATCATCATAAATATGTGCAGGCAAGTCCTGATATTCTACGTTGTACTTTTCAAAAGCCTTCTTAATATCTTTAGCGACTCTAACAGGTACAAATCCATAGATAGCATATTTAGACTGATAATCAACAACAAATACTTTGAATTCTTCAATTCTAGCAGCAAAAGTAAGATCAGCAAACATCTTTAATAATTCTTCTTCATGTGCATCTCTAATACCTTCTAAACGGCTGTCTGCCTTACGAATAGAAGTATTCATACTTTCAATTTCTTCGAGTAATTCCTTCTTTGCGTCTTCCATTCTACCATGAACGAAATCAGGAATTTCAATTTCTTCAAAGCCAACTGACTGGAAGATGTTATCTACCTTTAAGATAGCAGCCTTAGTTGTCATATAGAGACAATAAACACTTTTAGCATCTTCACCAAGATCTAAGAACATGATTGACTGTCCTCTATAATAGTCAAGTTTGTCTTTGTTTCTTCTAGGAATACGGCCAAATCTTGCTTCCATATATTCGCATTCTTTAACCTCATCCATATTTAATTCTGTATTAGAAAGACCTTCTAGGATTTCATAAGCAGCCTGGTTCTGTCCACGTTCAGTTACAAATTCTTCTTTAATATCAAGATATTGCTTTGCTTCTTTTGTCACATCATCGAGCGCCTTACGATAATCTTCTTTTGCGAAATGAATAGATCCTTCTTTTACACTTGATGTATCAAGCTTTACATGTTCAGCAAGCTCTTTTAATTCATCAAGCATGTTCTTGTAATCCTCATCAGGTGTCATTGTAAATACATCTTTAACGTTATTTACAATCTTTGTAGCTGGCTGAGGATAAAAATACTTTGTTTCTTTTAACTGACATAGAACCTCTTTTAAGTATCTCTTATCAAAGGTCATGTCCAGCAATTCCATTTCTTCTATTGCCATGTTATTCCCCCTAGTAGATAAGCAGCTGGGCTATTTTTTCAGCCTCTTCACCATATCTTAAACCTTCAATGATATGTTTTAGATTTTCAACTTCGTTTTCGAATACAATCAGATATGTCATGTAAACCATGGCAGCATCTGTAGTAAATCTCATATATCTCTTAGCAAGATTATATTTGATCTTATCTGTGTAGTATTCAATATAAACAAATTCCTGATCATCCACATATAACTTGTAAGGTGATGAAGCAAGCTTCTTTAAGAACTCCTCTGCATCTTTTGTTTCAATCAATTCATTCATTACTGATTGTGGAATACGTGAGTAATCCAAGATCAACTGTTTCTTGATTTGTTCAGGCTTAGAATTAAAGAATCGTTTAAATCTATAGATCTTCGTAATATTTTCTAACTCAATCTGAGTATAGATCATAGTAAGTAGATCCTTCTGTTTTTTACCTTTAAAAGTAGATTTCACTGTTTCAACGAATAACTTATAGTAAGCACGTTTGAAATCAAGTTCCATCATGTTTGTATCGATCTTCTCATCATCTACAGGCATATATTTCTGTAATATATGGTAGTAACGTGTTTTCTCCATATATCTTAATAATGATGGATAATCCTCAATACTTAATAAGCCATAAAGATCAAACGTTGAATAACGAGGTAGGTATGAAGGTATATCTAATTCAGAATTCAATGTTTCATCACTATTGAATAAACGTACTTTACTCAATAGTACAGCTATTTCACGTCTAATAATACCTAGCTGATAAAACTTCTGGTCACCCTTAGGTGCATAATGAATCAATCTTATAGCACGTAAGAATTCCTCTTCATCAAGAAGTGATTCCAACTGTCCTCTATGAATGTTTGTTTCTTTCAAACCTTCAAGAATAGGACCATATGCTGTTTCACTCTTTAAGTAACTGACAACATCGTTGACAGTTCTTTTCTTTAGAAGTTCATCATAGCTTTCAGGAGTGAGATGTTTACCATACATAGATCTTGCTTTAGCAAGAACTGCATTAGATGAAAAACTCATAATCTCACCTCTAAATCTCTTTACATCTGTCTACGATAGATGCAACCCACTCCTCCTTGTGGGCTTCATAAAGGCTGGTGATCTTCTCAACAGAAGAATTGTAATCCTCTTCATTCTTCTTCTTTGTTGCGTCAATTCTTTCCTGTAACTCTTTCTTCTTTGCATCAAGTGTAACCTGATACTCTTTGACGAAAGAATCGTAGATTTCCTTCTTCTTACTGTTCATATCTGCAGTTGTATCCTGTCTCTTCTTTTTGGCATCTTTTACAGCCTGAGCACATCTGTGGTCTACAGCTATGATATCAAGAATCATTTTATCCAATCCACATACCTCCTTCTCTTTGATTCTCTAGGATAATACTCCTAAAAATTTTAAAATTCAACCAAAAACACTTCATCGTGATAAAAAAGCGTTATCTATATCAAACAGACATATTCAGACATATCAAATGTATATGTATCTTGGTTGATGAATCCATTATACTCTTAATTTTGTAAAGCGTTAACATAAATTTTTGTGAAATAACGAACATAATGAATTGTTTTTTTAGGAAATAGGCAATATGACCGAAAGTCATTTATTTCATACCTATTTTCTGCATTAGTTATACACCCATCATATAAATGCAACAATAAACAAATAACCCCCTTTGTTTAATGTAAGCGTTTCATATCACTTTACTATGGCTTTTTTCATCTATTTTTCTTATTCTTATATATATAGGAGAGAGAAAGATGAAAATATTAGCAAGTGATTTTGATAATACGTTATTTTTTAGTGATGGTGTACATAAGCAGGATGTAGAGGCAATTCGAACATTCCAGAAACAGGGAAATCTGTTTGGATTATGTACAGGAAGGCAGTTAGAAGGAATTAAATATCCTTTTAGAGGAAATAGAGACTATCCATTAACTGATATAGACTTTGATTTCTATATTACTTTAAGTGGTGGTGTGATCTTTAATAAGAAATGTGAAGTCATTTTTGAGAAAGATATTCCTATGAGTATAGTAAGAGAAATCTCAGAAGCCGTTCCTGTTCATATGTCTATTGTATATAAGGATGATATTTATATGTATCGTCCAGAAGGTGAGACATGGGGAACTACTATTGATTCTTTAGATGAATTATCTTTTAAAGATGCTGATGCATTCTCATTTCATTTTCCTGAAGGGAATCTAGAAGAAGCGAAAAACGCTATGGATTATATTAATGAACATTATAGTGATACATGTGCGGCATTCCAGAACAAGAATCATTTGGATGTATGTGGTGTAGGATGTTCTAAGGGAACAGGAATTAATCATATTGTAGATTATTTTAATATTAATGAGAATGATGTATATGGTATAGGAGATTCATGGAATGATCTTCCTTTATTAGATAGTGTTAAACATGGTTATACATTTACTTATGCCCCAAATGAAGTTAAAAATAAAGCTGAAAAGGTTGTAGGAAGCGTATCCGAAGCCATCCAGGACATTTTAAAAGAGGATTAATTCCTCTTTTTTTGTTTAATTTCTAAAAATTCCGATATTTATCGCATATAATACAAATTTCAACTTATATATAATTGACAGTGTTATATGAATATGGTAAATTTTATACAATTCTAATACTATCGGGGAGGAATTTTAAATGATTATTGGTGTTATTGGTCTAGGAACTGTTGGTTTCGGAACTGTAGATATTCTTACAAAAGAAAAAGAAAGACTAGAAAAAACAATTGGGGAAGAAGTAGTCGTTAAGTACGGTTGTGCACTTGAGGATGTAAACCTTCCTGATGGTATTATTTATACACAGGATTATCATGAAGTGATCAATGATGAAGATGTAGATGTTGTTGTAGAACTTATTGGTGGTACAACTATCGCTAAGAAAATCATCTTAGATGCATTAAATAAGAAGAAACATGTAGTAACTGCAAATAAGGCTCTTATTGCCCATGATGCGAAAGAACTCTTTACTGCTGCAAGAGAAAATGGTGTCAATCTTTATTATGAAGCAAGTGTAGGTGGAGGTATTCCAGTTGTTGTGCCTGCTAAGGAAGATCTAGTAGCAAACAATATTAATAAGATTGAAGGTATCTTAAATGGTACAACTAACTTTATTCTTACATTAATGGAAAGAGATAATCTTGATTTTGAGGAAGCATTAAAGATTGCTCAGAATCTTGGTTATGTAGAAGCCAATGCTGCACTAGATTTAGATGGTTATGATGCAGCACATAAAATCTATATTCTTACCATGAATGCTTTTGGTACATTCTTTGATTTTGATAAGATCAAATGTACTGGTATCCGTAATGTGACTAAGAAAGATATGGATTATGCAAAGAAGCTTGGTTATAGAATTAAGTTGATTGCGATGAGTAAAAAGCTAGAAAATGGTTTAGGTATTGATGTGTCTCCTACTCTCGTTCCAATGAGTGAGATTGTAGGTAATGTCATGGATGCTTATAATGTAGTAGAAATTACATGTGATTATCTAGAAAATGTCTTATTCTATGGTAAGGGTGCAGGACGTTATGTCACTGCAAGTGCTGTAGTCGCTGATATTATTAAGACAGCTAAGAAGGATGTATGGACACATGATTATGATTATACTGAAGACGTATATCCTATTACATCTTCTAAGTATTATGTAAGAAGTGAACAGCCACTCAATTTAAATTATGATGAATATTATTCATTTGGCGAAGATCATATTTATATTACTGATAAAGTAGAACTTAAAGATTTAGAAGACGCTTTAAAGGATACTCCAGCAACATATTTCAAAGTAAGAAGCTAAAAGGTGGGATTTAACCCACCTTTTTTAGTATGTTGATATTCTCTTTGGCGTATAGATAGAATGATAGAAGAATAAGAAATGTAGAGATAATTGTAAGAACAACAGAAAGAGTATAAGAAATATTATAGAAAACAATGTGCACAATAATCATAAAATCTAGCATGAATGTAGCAACTTTACCATGCCACACTGTCCCATGTACTTCCCCTGTTTTCTTGATAACAACCATGCCTACACAACTCATAAACAGTTCTTTAATAAGAATACATATAAAAGGAATAATAAGCCATCTAAAGCGTGTCATAAGACATAGGAGTACCACTGCTTGGGTTGCTTTATCCGCCACAGGATCAAGTATTTTACCTAAATCACTCATCATATTAAATGTACGAGCTATATACCCATCTAACAAATCAGTCACACCTGATATAAGTAATAATATTCCTGTTAAGACATAATCCTTTTGGTTCATATACATATATACAATTACCGGCAACAGCAACAATCTAAACACAGATAATATATTAGGTATTGTGAAGATATTCTTATTTCTCATACTATCACTTCCTTATTATTAATACTAAAGTGTATAGTGCGAATTATCAATATAAAAGAGGCAGTTGCCTGCCTCAATGTGTGTTATTTAAGTGTTACATATTTGAATACGTATGGAGTACTTACTGTATTATGAACTAATCCCTTAACGTTCTTAGCCTGTAATGCAGCTGTACCAGTTTGAACAACTGGTATATTTGGCATATCGTCCATCATTACTTTTTCAGCTTCAAGTAATTCATTCCAACGTTTATTTACGTCAGTTTCATTCTGAGCCTGTTTTAATAATGAGTTGTACTGCGCATTTTCCCATTTACCATAGTTGTTTGAGTTACTGCTTGCAAGAACGTTTAAGAAAGTAGTTGGATCAGCATAGTCTGGAGCCCAACGAGTGCAGGCAATCTGGAAGTTACCACTTGCTTCTCTGTTATAGATTCTGTCTTTCTTAACAGTAGCTACCATGTTAACTTTTAAGCCCTTTAACTTAGTAAATGAACCCTGTAAGTATTCTGCGAAAGTATCCATTGGAGATTCATCAGTACCATATAATAAATCAACTGTGATTGTATCAGTACCTAATTCTTTCTTAGCAGCATCTAAGTATTCCTGTGCTTTCTTTACATCATAGTCTACATATTTACCAGATTCTTCACGGAAATCCTTACCTGAAGGACTCTTACATAACTGAGCTGGTACAAAACCAGTAGCTGGCTGTGAACCATCTTTTAAGATGTTATCACATAAATCTTTTCTATTGATTGCATAAGATAATGCATGTCTTAAGTTTTTGTTTGCAGTAGTATCTGCCTTGAAGTTACAGATTAAGTAAGCAAGATATCCTTCTCTGATAGCCTTGAAAGTATCTTTACCTTTATACTTATCTACTAATGTAGAATTGATTGTTGCATAGTCAACTTTACCATTATCGAAGTTCTGAGCAGCAGTCTTAGGATCCTGTACTAAGTACATTTCTAAGTTCTTAGTCTTAACAGACTTTGCATCATAGTACTTATCATTCTTAGTGAATGTAGCCTTGTTACCCTTGATCCACTTAGTCATCTTATAAGCACCATTACCTAAAATATATTCAGGCTTAGTTGCATAGTTCTTACCACATTTTTCAACGAACTTCTGGTTCTGTGGGAAGTAACATGGGAATGACATTAAACCTACAAAATATGGAACATTCTTTTCAAGATCAACGACAACAGTCTTGTCATCAGTTGCTTTAATACCAAGTGTGTTTAACTGTTCATCAGTTGCAGCAGTACCTAAATTAATTAAAGAATCCGCATTCTTAATTGAAGCACCTTCGCTACCTAACATATAAGCGTAGTTACCTGCATTCTTGATGATTCTGTGCCATGAGTATACGAAATCCTGTGCAGTGACTTTATCACCGTTTGCCCATTTAGCATCTCTTAAATGGAAAGTATAAGTTAATCCATTGTTGCTTACATCCCAGCTCTTAGCGATACCAGGGATTGTGTTACCCTTCACATCAACAGTTGTTAAACCGTCTGTGATTGCAGTGATTGCATTGAAAGACATTGCATCATCAACGACTGTGCTGTCCATACCAACGATATCTGTATCATTCGCAAATCTGAATGTATCAGTATCTGTCTTAGAACCACAGCCAGCAAGCATACCTGCAGCAGTAGTTAATGCAAGCAATACCTTTACTGTTTTACCTGTTTTCATTAATTATCCCTCCAAAATTTATTATTAATGTTAACAGTTATGTAGTTTACGCTTTACATCAGATATAGTCAATCGTTTTGTACATTTTCTTTGTAAAAATATTAAAATCTCATTACATTTTAGTGATATCAGAAATATTGTAAATGTTTAATCAAAACAAAAAAAAGGAGACAGCATTTCTGCTATCTCCTAGGCCACTCTGTTTTGACACAAAGTAGAGGTTATTTTAATTTAACATATTTGAAAGTATATGGAGTTCCTACTGGTACCACTACTAATCCTTTTACGTTCTTAGCCTTTAATGCTGCAGAACCTTTTTCGAATACTGGGATATAAGCCATATCTTCCATCATAACTTTTTCAGCCTGGATCATTAAATCCCAACGCTTAGTTAAATCTGATTCTTTCTGGATCTGTTCCATTAATGCATCAAACTTAGCATTAGCATATTTACCATAGTTGTTTGAGTTATCAGTTAAAGCTAAGTTTAAGTAAGTTGTTGGATCTGCATAGTCTGGTCCCCAACGAGTACATACTACCTGGAAGTTACCATGTGCTTCTCTGTTATAGATTCTGTCTTTCTTAACAGTTGCAACCATGTTTACCTTTAAGCCTTTTAACTTAGTGAATGAACCCTGTAAGTATTCAGCCATAGTATCCATTGGTGATTCATCAGTACCATATAATAAATCAATAGTGATTGTATCAGTACCTAATTCTTTCTTAGCTGCATCTAAATATTGCTGAGCTTTCTTCTGGTCATAGCTTACATATTTATCTGCATCATCACGGAAGTCTCTACCAGCTGGGCTAGTAGATAACTGAGATGGAACGAAACCAGTTGCAGCCATAGAACCATCTTTTAATACGTTTTCACATAAATCTTTTCTGTTGATTGCATAAGCTAAAGCTTCTCTTACGTTCTTGTTAGCAACAGTGTTGTTCTTGAAGTTTAACTGTAAGTAGAATAAGTACCCTTCATTGAAAGTAGTGAATGTATCTTTATCTTTATACTTATCTACTAATGTAGAGTTGATTGTTGCATAGTCAACTTTGCCATTGTCAAAGTTCTGAGCAGCAGTCTTAGGATCCTGTACTAAGTACATTTCAAGATTCTTAGTTGCTACTGTTTTCGCATCATAGTACTTATCGTTCTTAGTGAATGTTGCTTTGTTTCCCTTAACCCACTTAGTCATCTTATAAGCACCATTTGATAATGTATATTCTGGCTTAGTACCATAGTTCTTACCACATTTTTCAACGAACTTTTGGTTCTGTGGAAAGTAGCATGGGAATGCCATTAAGTCTGTGAAATATGGAACTTTGTTTTCAAGTTCTACTACTAAAGTCTTATCATCTTTAGCTGTAACACCAAGAGTAGCCATCTGTTCATCAGTTGCATTAGCACCTAATTCCATAAGTGCATCTGCATTCTTAACTGAAGCACCTCCGTTACCTAACATATAAGCATAGTTACCAGCATCTTTGATGATCTTACGCCAAGAATAAACGAAGTCATTTGCAGTAACCTTATCACCATTTGACCACTTTGCATCTCTTAAGTGGAATGTATAAGTCTTACCATCATCACTTACATCCCAGCTCTTAGCAAGTGCAGGTGCAGTCTTACCTTTTTCGTTAACGGCTGTTAAACCATCTGTAATAGCATGAATTGCATTGAATGACATACCATCATCAACTACTGTAGAATCCATACCCTGGATATCTAATTCACTTGCAAATCTGAATGTATCAGTATCTGTCTTAGAACCACAGCCAGCTAACATTCCTGCAGCAGTTGCAGCGGTAAGCAATACTTTTACTGTTTTACCTGTTTTCATATATTCTCCTCCTGTAGTATTTGTTTTCTACTATGGTGATTAGTTTAGTCTAAAAATTGTATACTGTCAACATAATTTCACATATTTTTTTGTATTTTAATGACAATTTATAGTTTTATTCATGTATTTACTAAATTCTATACAATTGTGTCTATTTTTTAGTAACTTTTTATCACTTTGATAATGGATTGTACTAAATTCTGTACAATATTTTAAATTATAAAGGACGTATGCATAAAAAAAATGAACAATACAATCCTGTATTGTTCACTTTTTTTATTTTGTATGTTTGAGCTTGATTTGATAGTCCTGAAGAGCTTCTGCACCATAAGCTTTCGCATTCGATTCATTGATCTGATTGTAGTTCACTGCCTTATTTGTGACCTTTGTAGAGAATTCTTTCTTATAGGTCGCAATGGTACGATAGTCTAATAGCTTATTGTAGTCACCACTCATTGTGTCATAGGAATCAACAAGGGCATATTCATAAGCATGATATGTACTATGAAGTAATGCTTCTAAGAGAGTTGTAGAAGATGCATGGTTTAATTGACTGATTTCAAAAGTGATTTCTTTTGATTTGTCATTATATTGTGCATAGGAATGTGAAAGACCACTACCAGCCCCTACCTTGATTCTAAATGGTATACCTAAATAATCTCTTTCGTTATTGCATATTGTCTGTAAGGTATTAAGCTTCTCTTTACGTGTAAGTTTGGACCAGTGATGTAAGTTCTTTAAAGATTTTTCATCATATTTTCTCATATAAACATCTGTATTGTTTGTAATCTTAGTAGATGATTGAATGATAGAAGAACCAAATAAAGTAAAGCTTAATACAATGGCAAGTGATAAGAGAGAAGCCAACCCAATCACAAACTGTGATTTTTCTAATAATGAGTTATAGTTTCTTCTTTTGACTTTAGATAAATATAAACCGATGTAAATAATATTAAGTGTAATAAGTATTCCCCATACTAATCCAAGGGGTAGTGTAAGAAGTGGCATATATGCGATTGTAGTATAGATACCAAAAGGCATAAGCACATTAAGCGCTATACTTAAATAATTTCTTCTGTCTTCTTTTTCAAAGTAAATGAGTCCAAAGCTAAGTATTGTAAGTAAGAATAAAACAAGTTTGGATTGGAGTAATGAGCAGCCTGGGATGACTTTGAATATAAATAAACAGAATATAGCAAGAGTAATGAAATATACTCCTACAGATCTTATAATGAATTGTTTAAGTGTTAATGTGTTATGTTGTTTCATGGGTTATCCCTCCCTCGTATAATATGTACGTAATCAGTTAATGAATTTTATTATTCATTATTGATTGTACATTCTAATTTCTAGATAATAGTTTTGTTTTGAATGAAGGTTTTATTCCATCCCCCTGTGGCTACTTCATGTACGTCCACTTCAAAAAGACTTAATCCTTTAGACTTGACATCACTTTATACCCGAATTAGTTTGTTGCAGCAGTGTTTCTACACTTGT
>OLOO01000515.1_pt1 | contig 35132 bp, 5 predicted proteins | sample 1672621 | NCBI WGS metagenome assembly OLOO01 (sample SAMEA3136706, study PRJEB25190) | human gut metagenome | biome: human gut; feature: human-associated habitat; material: faeces | place: Austria | collected 2013 | reverse complement strand
TCATAGCAATTACCTTTACGAGACATACTTTGAAAGATTTTGTTTTCTTTGAGAGTAGACGAATATGCTTCCATTTGATATGCCCAACCTCTATCAGAATGAAATGTTCTTCTATACAGACAGTCTGAGGTTATTTCTATCGCTTTCTTTTGAGCAGTTAAAATGCTTATGCTATAGCTTAAAACCTCTCCGTTGAACATATCAAGAAACGGATCTAAATACAATTTCTTGATTACCATTCTGCCCTTGCTGTCTATTTCAAAATATTTAAATTCAGTAGTATCAGTCGTTATCTTTTGATGTGGTATAGATGTATTAAATCGTCTGTGTATTCTATTTGGTGCCACTTTGCCAACATTGCCTTTATACGAACTGTATTTACGACTTTTGCGTGTAAACGATGTAACTTGAAGTCCGAGTTTTTGAATTATTCTTTGAACTCGCTTTTTGTTAACGTTAAATCCCTGTTTGCGTAATACTGCGTGTATTCTGCGATATCCATAGTCTTTATGCTCCTTGCGAATTGCAATGATTTTTTCTTCAAGCTCCTGATTTGGATTTACTCGGTCAAATCGCTTTTGCCAATACATATATGTAGACTTCGGAAAACCTACAACAACGAGAATATCATTTAATTTGAATGGTCCTCGGAGACTGTGTATGATTCTCGCCGTTTTTTCAGAAGAGCTTCCTCCTCCAAACGCAGTCTCCTCAATTCTTTTAAATATGCATTTTCTATTCTTAATTTAAGCAGTTCATCTTCAAGTTCTTTGATATGTTCTGCACTTGTATCTATCGGCTTATTTTCAATATTTGGAGTAGAATTATTTTTTGTGCCCAATGTTTTCTTACGACCTTTCTTTTTGTGTCTCAATGCATCAGGTCCGGCATTTCTAAAATCATTTACCCATTTAGCCAATAACGCAGGGGTAAAGATACCTTGTGAAAGAGCTAATTCCTGATATGAGACTTCACTTGATAAATACAATTCTACCATATGAAGTTTAAATTGAAAAGAGTAATTGTTATTTTTTCTCGAACGCGTTAATCCATCATTTCCAAACTTCTTATACAATGCAACCCACTCTTGTAATCTGATCTTTGCTGATATATTGTATTTTTTTCAAAGATAATTATAGCCACCTTCACCATTCAAGTATTCCTGTACAACTTTTAATTTGAATTCATAACTATATTTTGCCATAAAAAAACCGACCTCCAATTCGTTAGATTTTCGGTCTAACTTTTGGGGGTCGGTTCACTTTTTGATTAATCTTTTTGCACATATGTTGACGCATACATTAATTCATAATAAGCCCAATGCGATTTTGGCAAATCGCTATATGGACATATCATACCGTCAATCACAGCCTTATCTGGTATTCTGCCTGTTGCAACATTCACAATTCTCGCTGCCTCTGCACGAGTCACAGGATTTTCAGGTTTAAACGTTCCATCTTGATAACCTGAAATTATGCCCAACTTAACTGCTGTATATACAAATCCTGCACTCCAGCGGTTTATTTCAACGTCTGAGAACGCCTCTCCCTTTTCCGTTGATGTCTTTGTATATCGCAATATCATTGCAACAAATTGTTCTCTCGTAACAGGTTCTTCCGGTTTAAATGTTCCATCTTCAAATCCGGAAATATATCCTTTTTCGCTTGCTGCTGCAATATAGTTTTTATACCATGTTCCATCAGCTACATCCTTGAATATATTAATGCTTTCTTTCTCAAGTCCACCACTCAGATTAACCATAATTGTTGCCGCCTCTGCTCTTGTCATATATCCGTCAGGATTGATTTTTCCCTCATATCCCGACATATATGGTTCATTAGTATCACTTTGAGGTTTTTGCGTAGGTTTTAAGGTTTCTGAAGGTGATTCCGTTTCTATCGGCTCTTCCGTCGGCAAAATTGTAGGTGCAACTGTTGGCGTAGGTGTAGAGTTTGAAGAATTGTTATTTCCCTTTCCATGACTACTCTTCTTTTTAAGCGTTGTATAAATCGTTACATCCCCATCAAATGTCAAAGGATATTTGATGCTTTCACTGCCCTTATCATTTTTATAGCAATCGTAATATGTTACTCCTATATCTCCGATAAGATTTCTGAAATCAGCTTCTTTTTCAACAGTGACAACATTAGTATAAAAACTCTTTAGCACCGTCATATCGTCTATTGACACAAGAGTAATCTTATTGGCAAAAGCTTTTTTACTTATCGGAATACTAATTTCAGATTGATTGAAATTATCCGTTTCCGCAAATCTTATGCAAACACTACATTCTTGTCCCAATTCAAGGTTTTCAAATGAATTTTCATCTTTCCACGTTTTACCGCCGTCTATTGAATACTGATACTTAGCTCCACCGTCTATCTCAAACTGAGTCATCTCCGGAGCAGTAACAGTCAATATATTACTTTCATCAGAAATAGATATATCATCTTCCTTAAGCAAAACAGTCAATGTCGCTTTTTCAATATTACCTTTTGACAACACATTATACGAAGAAAGTTCATAGTTTTCGTCAAACGGTTTATCAAGTTTAACATTCAATATATTAACTGTTTTATCTTTTCCGGCATTAAAATCTTCAAACGAAAATTCACCCGTTGCTGTCACTTTATCATTATTTTGAACGTTTGAAAATGCTATCGTACCGGTTGTCTGTAATGTCTTTCCGTCATAAACTATAGGATTTACGATACACTCTCCATACTCTAACACTCTTTTTTCAACAGTTAAATTGTCAGTTTGTACTGTAGGAACTTTATGAGTGCTTTGAGCCAAAAGCTCAATACATTTTCCGTTATGATCAGGAACTGTCAACACATCCCCGTCTTTAGCAGCGGTTATCGTTCCGTCATCATTCGGATAACCGATAGTCACACCGTATTCTCCCAATTCAGTAAATGGTACATTATCTTCAACATACCCGCTATCATATGTAATTCTCGCTTTAGCATTGCTTAAATCAAGCTTTTCACCATATACATATTCTGTTTTGGGTTGACTTACAATTTCAACAGTTGTAAGTTCCCTATTATTAATTCTACCGCCGGAAACGTTTTTAACACTCTCTGTTTCATCAATTTCATAATTATAACTCTTGCCATAAGAATCATCCATCGAAACATATTCAATATCTACATCACATTTCGTTGTCGGTTGTTCTGTTTTATAAACTGCTTTATACAAAACACACACTTTATCATTATTAACAAGGTTTTCAAGACTCAAAATATCATTATCTGCCTTGCCGTCTAATTTATGAATTTGACCTTGATTATCGAAAATTATATCCGATGTAAGAACAGGGATACCGTCTGTTATATCTTTTACGACAAGTTTCCTCTTCTGAATAACCAATGTACCGTTATTATATACAAAACGATAATTGTCACTTTGAGCGCCTGTCATTGTAATCGTATATCTTCCGACATCTGATTTTGAGCTTACATCTGTTGAACCGTCACGTCCTTTACAAACAAACACAGGTTCTGTCAAATTATCTTTGAACTCGACACTGTCTTGTGTTTCACCATAAGCAAAATCGCTATCATTATACGCAAAACTAAAATCAGCTGTTGGATCATCACCATATATTGCCGTCACATCATTGATATTAACATTTATCGGCTTTTTATTAATTTTCATTTCCTGACTCTTTACAGAAAGAACATTGCTTAATTCAGTTTGCGGAATAAGTGTTAAATATGCACCGTTATGTTTTGTTACAGTTAACTTATCCCCGTCTATAGCCTCTTTTTCCACACCTTCAGAGTCTGTCAGAGTAACGTCAACACCATAATATCCAAGTTCATCATATGCAACATCATAAACAACTAAACCGTTATCATATGTTATTCTTATGCCCTTTTCCGACAAATCCAACGTTTCGCCATATGTATACTCAAGTTTCGGCTGTTTTATAATTTCAACCATCGAAATTTGTTTATCATAAATTCGTCCGCCTAAAGTTGTACTCGGTACATCTCTAAGTACATAATTACTTCCCTCTCCGTATGATTCGTCTATTGTTATATTATAAATATTAACAAGAACATTATCTGACGGAATTACACTTGTATACATAACAGTATAATCAAGTTTCACCGTATCACCATATGAAAGGTTATCAAATTCAACTTGTCCTGCGGTATTTATTGCAACACTGTCAATTTTATGTACAAGCTGAGGATCATCATATATCATTTTTGATGTCAATGCAGGAATGCCTCCTGTTATCTTCTTAACATCAATCGGACGTTTATTTATGGTAAGCGTCGCCGGTACAAGTTTAAAAGTGTAATTTGCAGAACTTGCCGAAGATAATTTAATATCGTATGTTCCTACAGGAGTTTTTTCATTAGTATCGCATGATATTTTCGGTTCTTCCAATTCATTTCTGAAATTTTCAGAATGCTCATCATCACCATTTACAAACCCACTGTATTCATATTCTAATGTAGGATTTTTATCTCCGTAAAATCTTTCTTTATCTTTCGCCGTTACAGTTATAACGGCTTTATTCACCAAAAGTTGTGCCGTTTGAGGTTCTTCAAGTGTTGCTTTTGTATCAACTTTCAGTTTTATTGACTTACCGTTATGATATGCAGTAGTCAAGACATCATTATCTGCCACAGGAGTTTCATCAGTACCGTCAGTATATACAAGTTTAACTTTACCATCTGTTTTTTCGGTCAACTCATTAAACTTCAAGTTTTTCTGAATTCTTCCACTGTCATATTCAACCGTAACCGCACCACGATTAAGGTTCAACTTATCTCCGTAAGTATATTCAATCTGTTTGCCGTTATCATCTCTCAAAACCGGATCACTTGTTATAACAACACTTGTAATCTGTTCTTCAAGAACTGTACCACCTGATGCCTCACTTGGAAATGATTTAATTTCATAACATACATTTTTCTCATGGCTATCGTCAAACTTAACGTCTTCTATCTTAACGGTTATAGTTTCTGCCACGTCTTTTGATGTATATACTGTATCATATGTTATGCCTATTTCATCGTTGTTGATAATACCGCTTACAGTCATATCTTTCTGTTCATTCGTATATACTGCCGTTGATTCAATATAAATAGGAAGAATTGAATTATTCTTATATATTATTTCTGATGTAAGCGTCGGAACACCATTATCGATAGAATCTATCGTAATCTGTTTCTTGTTTACAGTTACAGTTCCGTTTACATATACGAAATCATAGTTATCGTTTCCGCCGCCGCTCGGTATAATATCATATTCTCCACAAACTGATTGTCCACTTACATAATCACACGATACAGTCGGTTCACTAAGTCCTTCGTTAAATCTTTCGCTCCATAGCGTATCACCGTTTACAAGGTCAGCTGTCGTATAATGGAATGTGTATTCACTCGGTGCATTATCGCCGTATGTCAATGTCACATCATCGGCAACAACCCTCATTTGATGTTTATTTACTTTCAAATTATCGGAATACACCGCTTGCAAATCGTCAGTTGCTTTAGTCGGATCGTTTATTGTAAGTTTTATAACCGCACCGTTATACTTTGAAACAGTAAGCAATGTATTATTTTTCACTGTTCCTATTTCTGTTTCGGTACCGTCTATTTCTTTCTTTACAAAAGTCAAGTCTATACCAAAATCGGCAAGTCTTTCAAATGGGACATCACTTTCAACATATCCGCTGTTATACTTAATATCAACACTGCCGCCCTTTAAAGCAAACCATTCACCGTAAGTATACTCCATTTTATCCGGACTGCTATTAACAACAATTTCAGACATAAGTCTGGTCATAATCTTACCGCTTGATGTTGTCGGTACAGTCACTAAAGTGTAATTTTTGCTACTGTCACAATCATCTGCAAATTCAACATTTTCTATATCTACAACTGCGCTGTCCGTCTGTTCAAGACTGTTATATACCGCTTTATATGTAATATCAATGCTATCATTATTTACAAGGTTGACTATATCCATATCCGAATTAGACGCAGTACCGTCCAATTTTATTGGCAACTGATAATTATGTTCATAGGCTATTGATGAAGTCAAATCAGGAATACCCTTATTAATCGAATTGATTTTTAGTTCACGTTTATTGACTGTTAAACTACCCTTATCCTCACATATAAACTCATAATTATCCGCACTTCCGCCTGATGCAGTAATTACATTTTCATAAGTACCCGCATTTGTTTTATTATCCGCATCTTTATCGTCAATCTTACATTGTACAGTCGGTGGAGTAAATAATGTTCCAAGTGCAGATATTATCGTTTCGCCGTCTGCCAAATCACTCTTTTCATAGTCGATTGTGTAAGTAGGCGGCTTATCACCGTATGTATATGATGCGTCATTTACAATAACGTGTAAAGGACGTTTCTTTACGGTTATCTCACCTGTAACCACTTTTTCTGCCGTTGCGTCAGTTGGCGGAACAAGAGTAATGGTCTTTCCATTATGATTTTTAATTGTTGCAAAAGCTCCGTCCTCAACCTCTGTTTCTGTACCTGTGTACACAGCTTTAACATCATACTCTACAAGTTTATTAAACGGCACATTTTCAATAACATCACCGTTATCGTATGTTAATTTAAACTTTCCGCCGCTGAAATCAAGCTTATCTCCGTACTTATATTCACGGCTTGTTCCATCATTATTTTGGGTCGGATCAGTTGTTATTTCAATAGCTGTCATAACAGACTTAACCGCAAACCCCTTTTGCGGAGTTTCTATCTTTTGAAGATAATAGTTTCTTGCGTCACCGTAGCTTGTATCCAAGACAGCATTGGTTATATCAACATCTGTTTCCCCTACTGCCGAATTATCCGTATATGTTGCATCAAAAGTTATATGCACACAATCATCCCACAAAGGGCCTCTGTTTTCGGCAAATGTTAAAGCCGCTGAATCAACGTCTGTTTTGACGTCAATGTTCTTTACAAGGTCACTTTCAAATGCTTCTTTTGATGTAAGATTAGGAATATTATTAACCGTTTGTACAATAAGAGGTCTTTGTCTTATTACAAGGTTGCCGTTTTCATACAAAATATTATAGTTTTCGGCGTCAGCACCGCTTATAGACAATGTATATGTGCCGGCTAATGTCTTTTGATTTACATTTGTTGTTCCGTCATCCTCTTTGCAGACAATTTTAGGCTTTTTATATCCCGAAATGTTTTCTACATCGTCTGTATCATCATATTGGAAATCACTTTCTGTATATGTGTATCCATATCCGCTTGCATACTGACTTATATTTTCACCATAAGTCGTATATATATCATCAGCCTTTACGTGAAGGTCATGTTTTGTAACCGTTATCTTATCGGTTGTAACTGCCTCAACATCATAAAAAGTATCCGGTGTGACAGTTATAGTCTTTCCCGTGTCTTTAACAACTAAATGTTCATTATTTTTAGGTTCAACCTCTCCGCCCGTATATGTGAGCTTAACATCATAAGATTTTAATTCTTCAAAATTAACATTGATAACTTGTTCATTATCAAACGTCAATTTTACTTTTCCGCTTTCAAGATTAAGCGGTGTTCCGTAAACATATTCTGTTGTAGGTTGTTCAACAATTTCAAGACCTGTTATACTCTGAATATAAACTCGTCCGCCGTCTGCGGTTGTTATTGAATCAGATGAAACTGTATAGTTGTAACTCTTACCGAACGTATCGTCCATTTTTAAATCATCAACCGTTACTTGAACATTTTCAGCCGCAGTGTGATTTGCATATTGTGCATTATAAAGAACTTTAACTTCATCACTGTTATACAATCCACTTACGTTCATTGTATTTTTGTCTGTTGATTTTTCAGCCGATGCAGGCACTTTATATGGTGCCGTTTTTTCACTGCCGTCACTGTTTAAATAATATTTTGAAATAAGTGAAGGTACTTCACCTGTAATCTTTTCAACCTTTAACGGTCTTTTATTAATTGTAAGCGTACCGTTTTCGCACAAAATATTATAGTTATCACTTGTACCGCCCGACAATTCTATTGTCGACTCGGTATAGCCTTTTTCTTTATCAATTTCAGTGGATGCAGTAGCTTGACAGCTAAATTCAGGTGCAACAAAGCCGGTAAACGTACTGCTTGTTTCACCGTAAACAAAATCGCTGTTGGTAAAAGTATATGTAAATGTTACACTACTGTTTTCATCACCGTAATATCTTTGTTTATTATCAGCTTTTATATGAAGATCTTTTTTATTTATCTTGAAATTATTTGTCTTATACCAAGAGCTTATACCATCCATTGTAAGCATAAGCCACTTTCCGGTATCCGACACGCTCAAATGATCTCCGGTTTTAGCTGTTGTTTTATTACTGTATTTTATTGTCAGGCCTTTTTCAACAGCCTCTTCAAATGTCACATTTTCAACAGTACCGCTACCGTATGTGATTTTGACGTTACCGGTTTTTAAATCAAGTGTTTCACCGTAAGTATATTCAAGTTTACATTCTTCTGTTACTTCAAATTCGGTTATATTATCCGCAACAATTTCACCATCACTGCTCGTTAAAGTAGCAGATTTAACAGTATAATTTTTCCCGTCCGGATAATCGTCATCAGTTTTGACTTTTATGTTGGTTGCCGTTACCTTTTTATTTTTACCAACAGCTTTTGTTGACTCGGTATCAGTGTATGTAACGTCATATTCAATCTTTATTATGTCATTGCTAATAATTCCCGACGCAGTAAATTCATCACCGGAACAAGTTGCGGTAAATGTATAAGGGAATGTTGCATTTATACTGCAAGACGGTATCTTCACTTTACTTACCGTTATTTCTTTCGGTGTTATGCTAAGCTTGCCACTGACAAAATCAAAATAATAATTATCAGATTCACCGCTATTTTCAACAAAGTTTATCGGATAATCATCCTGACAATCCGTTGTTGTATCAGCCTCACAACTTATCTGCGGAGCAGTCTTAACAGCTGTAGCGATTGCGTCGTTATTTTTTAAACACGTTTCGTCATACTTAAATGTAAATGACGGATTTGCACTTCCGTATACTTTTGTATTATCATCTGCTGTAACGGTAAGTTTTGCTTTTTCTACTGTAATCTGATATTTTATACCGTTTATGTAAAATACAAAAACTCCTGCCTTTTTCGGTGTACCGGTTATTGTTCCGACTGATTGATTATATGTCATACCGGTAGGAATATCACCGTCAACCGTGCCTTTTTTCTCAAATCCTGTGTATGATTTATCAGTACCGTAAACTGCATTTTCCAATTCCTTAGCCGGATCTTCCGGAACAAATTCAGGCACATAATCGCCCATATATTGCAATTTGTCCATAAGATTTTCAGTGATAGAATTAGACGCACCACTTGTATCCCACATATATCCTTCATCACCGATTTGCATATTCAATGATGTAGCGCCAAGTTTAGTTGATATAACATTTCTGCCTTCCGGCGGTACTGTTTTTACTTTAAACGGCAATTTTATAAAATAACCGTCTGACAAATTAAATGTTTGACCGTCTTTCAAACACAACTCAATAACAAGTGTTTTTACAGCCCCTGTATCATTCCATGTATATGACGATGTTGAAGAATCAACCGCATAGTTTTTCTTATAATTTGTATCTCCGGTTATATCAAATACTTCAAGCTCAGGATTATTTTTCTGAAGTTGTGTTTTTAGTGCAGTAGTATTCAATGCAGTCGGATTTACATATCTCGAATCATAATCCACCGACAAAGTGATTTCTTTCAACTTATCAGTCTTTAGATTGGCTGTATTGTCAAATCTGTAACCTATCCAAAAAGCGTCATTTTTCTGAAGTTCCTGAGTTTTGTCCGCAGATGTATTCGGCTCTGTTTCTGTTCCCATAAAGTCCATATACAGTTGTGTTTTATTACTATCTGCCGATGTCGAAACATTGTATTCTTTCTGTGTTACTGTTTCATCAACTGAAAGCGATGTATATAAATCCGCCATTTTTTTGTTTAAGAAATTGGTTCTGTCTGTTTCATCAACAACTCCGTTACCGCCGCTTGTGCTTATATCAAGTGCACGATATTTATATAATGTATTGCTGATATTTGTATCCGGAATATTTTTATCATACATAAATACATCAAGCATATTTACATAATTGTCCATATTCATATCGCCTTTTTTAGGCAAAACAATCATACTTCTCTCGTCTTTTAACGGACGAGTACCGTCGTTAGGGTCATACTCATATGTAATCGTATATATGCCCGGTTTAACATTTTGAGTTTGCAAAATGTCTATTATATTCTCACCGTCTGCACCGGTCAATGTTTTCACATCGGTTTTATCGGTTGTGTTATCCCAATCTTCATATTTTAATGACGATACTGTCTGATACTGAATTGTACGTTTTATAGTCTTATCTTGTGTCAGTTCTATTGCATCGCCGTTAGAATCATACAATGTTACTCCGGGATCTGTAAACCTATCACCCGAAAATACTACTATTGCAGTTTCGTCTTTATCGTAATTTATATATTGATTTTCTTGAAGTGAAGTACCCTTTTTCACTTCAACGCCATCTGTACCGTAAATATTCCATGCCAACGGATTATATGAGATATTTCTGTACTTATACGTCGAATCAAAAGTTGACTTTAGTGCAGTTTTTGCATCAGCGGTTTGAGAAGACGCCATAATCTTTCCGTATGGTGTATTACCGCATGCAAGGCGTATTTCTGTGCTTAAACGCTTAACATGAAAAGTATATGTTCTACTGTTATCGTTAGGCATTGTAATCGTAACGGTTATTTCATTATACTCTTTATCTGTCGAGGTAAAGTCAAGGTTCATATATTCTGTAGAAATATTTTTACCTGTTATGATGTCACGAGCTTCAAGGTCCTCACCGTTATACCAATAACCTTTACCCGAAATATCCTCTGAACTGATTGAAACTTTTTCACCGTTTACCGCAACACTTGTTGTCGCACTCGGCTCATACTGTTCAAAATCCATTTTTACAGACGCGGTATTTGCATACACATACGTATAGTAATCAGTAACTTTACTGTCAAAAGTCAAATCATTCCCGTTTATGTCTGTCCAATTTATCTGTGACGGAATATCTTCATCATTTACGTTTCTTGACGAAAATGCAACTGAGCCTGTTGTTATATCAGGTGAATTGTACAAACTCCAATTTCCGTACAATGTGATATTATTAAATCTGTCAAGCATTGATGATGATATATTTGTATCTTCATCAACCTTTGTTCCTCCGCCGTTATTTTCTGTATACCAACCGTCAAATGTATATCCGATAATTCTGTACGGTTTACTGCTCCAATCCGGTATAGGTTCGTCTACTACGCCACCCGTGCCTTGATAGTTATCATGCGGCTGTGGTCCGTATTCTGCATCTATATCTTCATCAGGAATGATGATAGGATGGTCCTCGCTTATTTTTCCGTCACTTGCCTCGTTATATTGCAAATAATAACTGAAATCTCCATCCGCAAAAACCGGCACCACAAATCCACCTTGCAAGCACATTGCAACGCTTAATAATACCGTTAATAATCTATAACATATATTTTGTTTTTTCATAAGCCCTCACCTCATTATGACAATAACGTTATTACATTTTCAAAGCAAACAAGATAAACTCTTGTATAATTTGAAAATGCAACAACAGAGGCAAGCGAAAATCCGCTGCCTCTATTATTACAAATTTCGTAAAAAGCTCTTATTAATCAAGCATTTGGAGTCGGAGAAGGCTCCGGAGTAGGTGATGCACCCGCTCCGGCATTCTCGTCTGATGTGTCTTCTACAACTTCTGTTTCCGTAATCTTATTCTTATCATATTCTTCTGACTTGATGAACTGACTTTCATCAGCCGCAACGTCTTTAAGAATTCTGTGGTTCATTGCGAATACTACATCATTATAAGCCCAATGTGCCTCTGTCATATCTGACGGAAGTACCTCGATATTTCCGACAGTCATATCTGCAAGAACTCTGTTAACTGTTGCAACAGTTTCTGCTCTTGTTATAGGTCTGTTCGGACCGAATGTACCGTCCGGATAACCTTCCATAATACCTCTGTCTGTCAAATACTTGATAGCCTTAACAGCCCATTCACTGTAACCCTCATCTACGTCAGGATAAGCTAATTCATCAGAAGACATATAGCCCGAGATGTCATAGCCCTCTGCCTTAGCCATCATAACAGCCATTTCTGCTCTTGTGATGTAATTTTGAGGTCTGAATGTACCGTCTTCATAACCTGTTACTACACTGAATTTCTCCAAGTAACCGATATAATCTTTACTCCAACCTTCGCCTACATCAGGGAATGATGTATCATATTCTTTATCCATATAGATATTATTTGCAATCAATCTTGCGAATATTGCTGATACTTCTTCACGGCTGATTGGAAGTTCAGGACCGAATACATTATCATCATAACCTACGATATATGGATTTAACATAGTCTTTGTGATGATTGACGGTTCTTTTGTAGGTTCCGGAGTAGGATTTGCCGGCTTAGGAGTCGGTGTTGCTACTGCCTTTGTAACTGTAACTGTAACAGTATCCTTTAGAGTCTTATTAGTCTTAGACTGAGCTGTGATTATAGCTGTACCTTCACCGATAAACTTAACAATACCGTTTTCGTCTACAGTTGCAACGCTTTCATTATCTGATGTCCAAATAACTGTTGGGTTTGCAGGTTTTGTAACGAATACTGCGATCAAGTCTACAGGATCACTTCCTGCAGGAGCTTCAATCTTGCTTACGTCCTTACCTGCTGTACCGTCGGCGTTTTCGTACTTAATGCTTAGGGAGTTACCTCCTCCGCCGCCTCCGCCGCCGCCACCATGATTGCTGCTGGTTATTTCAATCTTAGCGCCGGTAACAGTACCTACAACGTAGTTAAGAGTCATTTGGTCATTTGAACCGTCTACCTTTGCATCTGTAACAGTTGCATCGACAGTTCCTGTTGCTGATGTTACGAATGTAGCTTTATAGCCGATTGTAACATTATCCTTATCCTTTTCAAGAATATCAGTTGTTGTAAAGTTCTTGTTCTTTGTTACAGTCTTTTCACCTGCTGAACCCTTTGTTGATGAAGGAACAGTCAATGCAGTGATGTTGATTGTCTTAGGTGTTATTGCACCCATTATAGGTGTAATATCATTTTCGTTTTCATCTGCCTCGATTTCATAATTGTCTGTATTTGAAATTGAAACATTTGTAAAGTTAATTGCCTTTTGATATACATTACCGAACTTAGCAACATTTCCATCTACAAATGCAGGAGTTGCTGTAACTGTTACAGTATCACCCGTTGCAACACCGCTTACTGTATAAGTAATTTCCGGAGTTGTTTCATTTAGTGTTACTGTATTTGTACCGTCATATACCTTTGTATATATACCGTTTGCAGTAATTGTAACCTTTTTCTTCTCAGCTGTTGCCGAATCTGTTAAAGGTTCATTTGTTGCTGTCGGAACAGTAATCTTAATCTGATTACCCATATCTCTGCGGATTTCAGAATCAGAGCTTACAGCTGTGCTTGTATTTTTCCATGTAAATGCTGTACCATCTTCCGGAGCAGTATAATCACCTGTTGTCAACCAAGCACCGTTTTCGTGCTTATGCTTTGTTGTCGAGCCGTCACTGTAACTTACAGTGTATTCAAGTCCGTCAAGACCGTTTGCACCAAGCTTATCGCCATGTTGCGGTCTTGGTGTAGCAGTTACAAAGTTAGGTTGATTAATAATTTCAACTGTTGCAGTTTTCTGAGTAACACTACCCTTCGTGTCTTTACCATTCCATTCAATATAGTAATTATCAAGTTCAGTAGGATTTGTTGTATAATCTACCTCTGCAGTTTCGATTTGTTCTTTAGTATTATCTCGATATGTACCATATACAGTTACATTAACGGTTTCCTTTTCACCATTAACTGTTACTTCACCGCTTTGTGTATAGTTTGTACCTTTTTCCAAAGTCACTTTTTTATCTGCATCTATGATAATCGACGGAACGGAATTGATTGTAATTGTCAAAGGAGCTTTTACAATATTACCTTTTGCGTTGTTTACATAGCTAATCTCATAATTATCGGCGTCTGTGCCACTAAGCACATAACCTGTAGCATTAATAGTCAAATTATCTGCTACATTGCCATTAGCATTATTACCGATTGTTGCTGAAATTGTATCCCCCGATAGAGTTACATCATCACCGACAACTTTGAAGTTATCAGGTGTTGTAAACTTTAACTTGTTGATTTCTTCAGCCGTAAGAGAATTATTACCACTGTATGTATGGTTGATTGCATCTGTACCGTTATCAACAGTTATTGTAACAGGTTTCTTCTTTAATGTTATTGACGGATTGCCTGTTGATGGAATAGGCTTACTACCACTCTTTGTATAAGTAGCTTTCAATTCCGGTGTTGTATTTGTCTTGTCATATTTTACAACAGTCTTATCTGTATCCGATGCCGGATTTGCATTAATTGTTGTATCACCAAGCTTGATACCTATTTCACTCGGCAATTCAGCCAGTGTAGCTGTACCGTTCTTAATCCACTTACCGCTTTCTGTGTCATACTCATATGTATCTTGCTTTGCACCGTTATTGTATGTAACAGTTATCTTCGTACCTGCTAGGTCGAATGAGTCACCATGAGTATACTCTGTTTTACCTGTTGTTTCAATCTTAAAGCCTGTAACTGTACCGTTTGAAATAGTTGCACTACCGTCTGCAATAGCAAATGATACCTCATAGTTAGCTACATAATCTGCATTTTCATCTGATACCTTCGCAGTTGCATTCTTATATGTAACAGTTGCTGAACCTTCTGCTGATGTCTGGCTATATGTATAAGGTATATCAACCTTAATTACATGATCGCTTAAGATTGAATAGAAACCGTCAGCACTTGAAATACCATAACCGTCAGTAGTTGATTGTACCAATTTTTCCAAAGTTCCTGTTGTAGACGCATCAACTGATGTATCCATATTCTTTGTTACAGATATAATCTGTACAGGACGCTTATTAATCTTACCTGTTGTAGTGTTTGTAATGCTTGCATCTGATGGTAGAATATAATATTGATTATTAGCATTATCATTTAATACCACTGTACCAATTACAAGTTTTGGTGATAAGGCTGTATCTGCTACTGTTGTTCCGCCATACTGGATATTATCCTTTGTACTATCACTTAATGTAACACCGTCACTTCCGGCTACACCGTTTAATGTAAGAGCTACACTTTCCTTATTAAGCGATGTAAGAGCATTTGTGTTATCATATACCTTTTCAATATTACCGCTTACTGTTAGAGTAAGTTGTTTCTTTGTTAAAGTGATGTCACCAGTTGAAGCTGATTGATACTCACCGTTAGTATCCTTTACTGTTGATGTAACCTTAACAGATGTTGTCTTGTTGTCGCCATCAGCTGTAAGACCCTTATTTATATCATCAAGACGAATTACATCGTCAGTTGCTGAATTACTTGTGCCACCCCATCTAATTGTTACATCGTCAGGAGTTCCCGGTAACTCTGTATCACTGCCACCTGTTACATCATGCCACTTACCGTTCTTATGTTCATACTTCTTTGTATCAGTATCATCATTATTGTATGTAACTGTGATTGTCATACCGTCAAGAGTTAAATCATCGCCATGTGACCATGTTGTCTTTGTAGGAGATGTAACTTCAATCTTTGTTACAGGTTTCTTATTTACAGTACCTTTTGTGTCTGTACCTTTCAATACGATATTGTAGTTAGTAAGTTCAGTAGGAGTTGTTGTATAATCTACATTCGCAGTTCCACTTTGTTCTGTAGTATTATCTTGATATGTACCATGTACAGTTAAATCAACCGTTTCTTTATTACCATCAACTGTTACTTCGCCATTTTGTGTATAATCTGTATCTTTCACCAAATCTACTTTTTTATCTGCACCTATAATAATTGCCGGAACAGATGTAATTGTTACTGTCAAAGTAGCTTTTGTAATATTACCTGTTACATTACCGGTTATATTCAAACCTGTTTGTGGATCTGTAATGTAATAGTTACCATTATCATTACCTGTGCCTAATGTGTAGTTTACTATATTGATAACCTTGTCATTACCAGCTGTTGAATTTTCATATGTTGTAGTTGCTGTAATTGTAACATTATCTTTTGTTGAACCAAATGTTACAATATCAGTTGAATCATATGCAATGTTAGCCGGTTGGTTAACAGTATTCGTACCGTCATATGGTTTTGTAATATCACCGTTTTTGCTAACAGAAATATTTTTAATTTCTTTTTGACTTACACCAAGAGTCAATGCTTCAACCGGTTGAGCTGAATTCATCTTATCCAATACAGTAATTTTCTTTTTATTATCTCCGTATCTTAATTGTTGAGTTGCATCCGTTATAGGATTATCACCCAACTTTAATGATACCGGAAGATCGCTTGTTGTAACTGTTGTGCTACCATTAATCGCTTTCTGTGCAGTCCAGTTATTACCTGATACATATGTAAATACATTGTTATCTCTGTCATTTTGATATGTTACTGTGATAACCATATTCTGCAAGCTAAGCTCATCACCATGAACATACCCTTCAGCTTTACCACCTGTTACAGTAATAGTTTCAATAAGGTTATCCACAACACTACCTGTTCCCGATGTAGGAGTAACAGTTATAGTATAGTTATCATCATTTTGAACATTTTCCAAACTTAATGAAACAGTCGGTGTATTTGCTGTATCTGAAACATCTTGACCTGTATAGTCTGCAATAACATCAAATGTCACATTATCCACATCATATGGTTTAATATCATTTTCAAACGAATATGAAGTAACTTTCTTCTTCAAATCGTTTCCTGTAGAATTTTTTAATACAGGAGGAATATTGCTGTTTTCGACTTTTACAGTAATAACTTTCTTCTTAATTGTACCCTTTACACCGCTTGGCATAATTACATTATACTGATCGCTGTTATCTCCTGTAATTGTCAAACCGCTTATTGTAATATCCTTATCTGAACCCTGGTTCTTAGTATCGAATGTAGCTGATACATTTGATGAATCAACTGTAAAGCTATCAAAGCTATCGTCTGATACTAAGTCAGCGCTTGTGATACCAAACTTTAGAATCGATTTTGCGTCAGTTGTAGTATCATATGTCTTTTCGATTGCCGATAAACCGTCAGCTTTTTCTGCTGTCAAGTGTAAATCTTTCTTATCAACCTTTAATGTAGCAGTTGTATTTGCACTGTCAAGACCTGTCTTTGAAACAACGATATGCTTACCGTTATTACCTGTTACAAGTTTGCTAAAGTCACCGCCGTCTTCGATTGCAACAGTCAATCCTTCGTTATTCCATTCAGCTGAACCATATGTAAATTCGTGAGTAGAACCGTTTCCATATGTGATTGTAACAACCATACCGTCTAACGAAATACTGTCACCATAATATTTCTGATATGAAATATCTGTCGGATCAGTAGTTACTGCCATACTTGTTGCGGCATTAGTCTTAATTTCTACACTTGCGTTATTCCATGTAAATATATAGTTATCCTTACCTGTACCGTTTTCGCTTGTATTTGTCGGTGCATAAGATTTTGTAGCTGCACTTGCTAAATCTGCCTTTGGAACAGTAACAGTATAAGCAAATGTGAAGTTACCCTCTTCGCCTGATACGATACCGCTTTGAGTTACCTTACCATCTGCAACTGTTGCACTTGTTTCAGTTATAACCTTATCATCTGTCGCGAATTTATTTTCATAAATATCCTCAGAGATAACCGGTGTTAGTGTAACTGATTTTGTAGTAATGTTACCTGTCAATGACGGATATGTAGGTGTATATTCAACTAAGTTAGAACCTACAAGAGTCGGTGTACCTGTCAATGCTATGTTATTCTGAGCATCTTTACTGCTGTAAATATATGTCGGAGCTGTTACACCTGTTATGTCATTATTATATACGCCGTCAAATCCTTCTTGTGAATCGGCAACCTTTAGAGCGATTGTCTGTTCTACAGCTTGTGTACCGTCATATGTCTTAGTGATAGCGTCACTGCCATCTCTTTCAATCTTAACTGTACGTTTTGCAACGTTTATTGTAATTGCATTTGACTTTACTGTATCCTTTTCAACAGTAATTGTTTTACCGTTATCTGTTGAATTCTTTAATACTGTTCCGTCTGTCGGAAGTGTTGTATTAAGAGTTAAACCAAGAGTCTGCCAATCTGTATCGTTGTATTTAATGTTCTCCTTTTTCGAATCATCAGCATACGTTACAGTTACCGACAAGTCATTCAAAACAAGAGTATCACCATACTTATAATCATGGTTATCCTTTGTTATTGTAATCTCTTTAATACCTTGAACTTCAACTTTACCTTTGATTGTAGAAGGTGTAGTTTTTATTTCAAAATTATCAGTAGCAGTAACAAAATTAACATCACTTATCGGAACATTAACGCTGTCTGCAACTGTGTTAACCAAATCACCGTAATTATAATTAAACTTAATTGCAGGTTTTGTCAAACCGTTCATGTCTGCATCATAGTTATCTGTTGAGGCAATAGTTCCGCTCTTTGCTTTCTTATAGTAAGCAGTTGGAGCATTTTCGTTAATTGCTCTTATGTGAATTGGGTAAGGAATAATCATACCAGCTATATCAGCAATAGATGACGGCATAATGTAGTTAATTGCGTCATTACCGCTAAGGGCGATATTTGTGAATTCAATACCTACATTATTGGTTGTTGTACCTGTTTTTGAAACATCAGCAGACTTATAATTTGCGTCAGCCGTTACCTTAACGTCATCGGCAACATTGTTAAAGCTCTGTACTTCGCCAGTACCGATTGTGTATGTTACTGTTTGGCCCTCACGAAGAGTTGTTTTACTGTCATATACCTTATTTGCAGGACTTATTGACGCAGTTGCCGTTAATTGCTTTTGTAGCATTGTAACTGCATCTGTTTCAGCTTCTTTCTCACCGGCAGAAACCTTAATCTTCTGATCTTTCATATTATTGTAATGAGCCTTGAAATTCAAAGCGTCATTGCTATTTAATGAGATACTTCCAAGTGATACATTTACACCTGCCGGAAGATCTGTATCCCATTTGTAATTACCCTCTGTACCTGTTACTGTATATGTTGTACCTGTTGGGTGACTGCTTGTCTTAATAGTAACTGACAAACCTGTTGGATTGAATGTATCACCATGTGTATATTGCATTAGGTCAGGTGATGTAATTGCAGCATCCGTAAATGCGTCTGCTACTACTGTACCTGTCAATCCTGTAGGCCATGTAAATTCATAGTTACCACTTTCCGTACCTGTAACAGAAGTATCTGAAATTGTTACAGTCGGATTAGCATCAGTTGAATTTGCATATGTAAGTTCATAAGCAAATGTTAAATTAGCTCTGTCGCCCGATAGAATATCAGCCGCTACAACTGTATTAGCTGTAGGATTACCGCTTGCAATAGCAATAGCACTTGCATTTGAAATTGATTTTACAAGGTCTTCTGTGTCCTTATAAATTGACGGGATATATACATTTGAAATTGCAACAGTTTTTACTGTAATATCACCGACTACATCGCCTGTAACAGTAGCGTCAGTTCCAAGTGTATAGTTATCATTACCGCTTACTGTCGGTGTTGTAAAGCTAATTGCTTTATTTTGACCAACGTTCTTATTGTCATATGCAGGTGTTGCACCAAGAGTTACTGTATCTCCGCCGATTACCTGAGTTGATGTATAACCGATATTGCTCTTTGATGCGTCATTTAATTCTGTATCACCATTATATGTCTTTGTAATATCACCGTTCTTTGCCGCAGTGATTGATGTAATTGCAATTGGCTTAATTGTTACAGCCGAGCCTTCACCGCTATCATTACCATTCTTATGGTTTGCAACGATTTGGTTGCCGTTATGTCCTGTTACAGACAATGTTTGTCCTTGTGCAAAAGTTCCGCCTTTTGCAGTATCTTTCCATGATAGTGTAAATGGAATATTATCTGCGCTGATATTTACACTGCCCAATGCCCATGAAACCACGTCATTGACTACTGTTGCTGTGTATACTTCTGATGTTCTGTCTGTATAGTTAATTGTAACCTTTAAGCCGGCTATACTTAATTTATCGTTATATGTAACATCGCTGTTAAACTGTGTAGGGTTAGCTACTGTAATACTGTCTATAGTTCTTTCTACTACATTTGCACTACCTGTCAATGAATTAGGTGTCAATGAGTAGTTTGCGCTTGTTCCTACTCTATTATCAAGAGCAATGTTTGATATATCTACATCAGTAGTTGTACCGCTTTCAGGATTTGAAGTTACGTACTTATAGTCAAATGTTACGCCTACTGTTTCACCGCTTACAATACCTGTGTCTGTACCTGTCGCCTCAAATGTAGCACCGCCGTTTGTAGCACTGTTTGCAGTTTCGCCTGTAACTTCTTGTGATACGTCAGCATACTTATTAACGTCCGGAATTGTTATTCCTGTGATAACCAATGGACGAAGTGTGATTGTTGCGTCAAATTCTTGATCTGTATAACCGTTAATTTCAAAATTATTTGTATCGCTTAGTTGCGGATCGGATACAGTAATCTTGTTTGCAAGTGCAACTGCTGAATCGTTATAAGTATATGTTGCACTGCTTACTGTCGGTAAGGTAACAGTCAATCCGTCAATAGAGTTTACAGATCTAACTGTCCACTCAATAACACCGTTTGTATAAGTTGTGTTACCGTTATATACCTTTGTAACGTCACCGTTCTTTGCCGGAGTTACAGTTACTTTACGTTTGTTAACTGTACGAGAAACGCTATCTTCAACGCCGTCTTTAACCTTTACAGAAACAGTTGCCGTACCTACAGCCAAGCTATCCTTATCTGTAGGAAGCGTAATTGTGAATGGCTTTTCTGATACTGCAGTATTGTTCTTCTTCCAATTTACACCATCATCTGATGTATATACTTCTGTATTAGTATTGCCGTAATCAACAGTTACTGTTGTACCTGTCAAATCAAGCTTATCGCCATATTCATATGTCTTATCAGGAATTGTAACTGTAACAGCTGTTGCCTCAACTTCATTTACCACACCTGTTGCAGTAGCATTATTAGTAAGACTATAGTTCTTATCGCTTGCAGTATCTAATCTTACATTAGATAAGTTTACAACAGCATTATTGCTTACTGTCTGATTATCATCATACTCATAATTGTATATTACTGTAACTGTTTGACCGCTTACAATACCTGTGTCTGTGCCTGCCGCCTCAAATGTAGCACCGCCGTTTGCAGCACTTGTTGCAGTTTGGTCTGTGCCTGTACCTGCCTCAAATCTGTTGATTGCAGGAATATTTGTTATAGCTGTTAAAGTAATCGGACGTTTTGTAATCGTACCGTTTGGTGTACCTGTTACATTAGGAGTACCAAGTGCATAGTTACCATCATTATTATTTGTCAAATGGAAACCTGTGATATTTAACGGCTCAGATGTATGTACATCAGCCTCTGCATATTCAACAGTATTAGGCGCAACCGTTACCGGGTCACTATTTATAATACCCTCTGTAATTGCATATGTAAAGGCCGGATTTGGCGTCAAATCTGCATTACCATCATACACCTTTGTCTGATCAGTACCTGTAATTTTAATCTTAGTCAATGTGATTGGATTTACTGTAATCTGATCACTTGTACCTGTTACGCTTGTACCTGTGTATGATGCAGTGATACCCTTTGTACTTCTTTGAACATTAAGAGTTTCACCTTGAGTCGGTACATCTGTTGTGCCTGACCAAGCAAGAGTAAACGGAACTGTTGTAACATCTACATCTGTTTGACCTTCAACTTGCTTTGTCCATGTTGACACGTTTTTCCATACATATGTTTCGCTACCGTCGCTTGTTCCGCCTGATGTAAAGTTAACTTGTACCTTCAAACCGGCTAAAGCTAAAGCAGTACCATATGTTTGAGCCGTAGCAAATTGAGTCGGAGCAGTTACTGTTAATGAGTCAACCTCTCTTTCGTCAACGTGACCTGACTTTGTAAGAATGCTTTCATCTAATGTATAGTTATTGTTAACAGTGTTTGTGCTGTTTAGAACAAGATTATTTATTGTAATATTACTTGTATCGCCTGCTACAGATGTATCATTATATGTATACTTATAGTCAACTGTTACATTCTCACCGCTTACAACATTATCAAATGTTACAGCTGATGTTCCTACATTGTTAGCAGGTACATCTGTATCATTTGAATATTGTTTTACTGTCGGAACAGTAATAGCAGTTACAGTTATGTGACGAGGTGTTATTGATCCAGTAACATTTTTTGAAAAATTCTCAATTTTATAATTTGAATTGTTTAATTCCAAACTCGACACAGTAATCCATACAATATTGTTTTCTGTAACTGATCTATCATTATATTTTGCAGGATTATTGGTAACTTTTACATTATCTTCATTAAATTGATCATCATAACCATCAGACGCATTTGTTACTGTATAAGTTATTGTGTCATCATCATCTAAATCTATGCCACCGTCATATACCTTTGTAATATTACCGCTTGCTGTGACATTAACCTTTAATTCATTAACAGTAATGTTACCTGTTGTCGCCGAGTCAACACCGGCTGCTGACGCAGTAATTGTATATGTACCTACTGAATCAAACTTATGAGTTGATGAAAGTGTTTCCTCTGTTCCTGTCCACTTTAACGTAATATCATCAGGAACAGCATTCCAATCATAATCCACCGAATCAGTTTCGCCGTCATATGTTACAGTTACTTTAATACCTGTAGGAGCAAATGTGTCACTGTAATTATATTCGTTCTTAGTTGGATCACTTATAGCGATAGATTTTATAGTTCTGTTGTTAACTGTACCGTTTTGATTTTCCAAAGTAGTCGGTTCAACAGTGTAGTTTGTATTTGTTGTAGCAATGTTTCTCACTGTTACATTAGTAACAGCACCAACACTGCTTATGTTTGCATATTCATAATCATATGTAATTGCAACTGTTTCACCTGTTACAACATTATATGGTGTATCAGACGCATAAGTTGTATCAGTTGGAATAGTTGCTGTAACGCCTGTACCTGTCTTTGTATCAGCTTTATTCTTTGTTGCAGCCGGTACATTTGTAATAGACGCAATCTTTACAGTACGCTTGTTAATTTTACCGCTACCATTAGGGATAGCTTTAATTGTGTAGTTATCTTTATTCGCACCGGCAAGTGTTGCAGTAAATACTACATTTTTGTCGGTTTCACTTGCATTTTTGTCTGTAAGACCAGTCGCAACACCATCTTGATATACTGCTGTTACACTTGCAGTTACAGCATCATCACCTACAAGTTCGCCGTCAGGGATTGTTGCTGTAAGTGCCGGTGTATTTACAGTACCGTCGTAATCCTTGTTAATACCTGTTGTTTGTAACGGATTAACAGTAATAGCCTTTTTACCAACTGTAATAGGACTACTTGCATTTGTAGCAGTTCCTAAACTCACTGTAATTTGAGCACCGTTGTTAACTGCAGTTGAGTCAGTTGTATCGTGACGTGTTATCTTTGACTCTGCCGCAGCCTTGAACGCATCCCAATCAGTGAAGCTTATATCGCCCAAACTGAACTGTGTACCTGTTGGAAGTGTATTATCCCAACTTGTACCGTCATATGAGTATGTTGTATTTGTTCCGTCTTCACTTACTGTAAATGATAAACCGCTCAAGTTGAATGTATCACCATGTGCAAATGTACCTGTAGGTGCAGTTACGCTTGTAATACTTCTTGCGGCAAGAACTGTAATTTTTGCAGTAAGTGTCTTACCTTCACCAAAGTTGAAAGTATATGTATGGTCGCCGTTTGTTGCACTTTCCAAATCTGTACTTGAAACAGTGTATGTTGCCTTATCAGTTGATAAAGTACCGCTTGGATCACCGCTTACAATTACACCTGAATAATCGCCTAAAGTAATTGTAAATGTTTGATTACCGACATTTGCACCCTTGCGGTATGTCAAATCAGCGCTAACAGTCGGAGCTGTTTTTTCTGCGAATGTTACATCAACAGTTGTATCTGCTGAAGGATTTGCTACTGAATGTGTAACTGTTTTTTCTACACCGTCAATAGTTTCGCCTGTTACTGCAGTAACTTTGTTTTGGTCATCAGCAGTTGCTGTTACAGTGTAGCTTTCATCAGAATAAACTGTGTATGTACCGTCAGTTTCTGCAGTAAGTGTACTTCCGCCATCTTTTGCTACAGTAACAGTACCGTTACCTGTTTTGTTGATTGTCAATTTATGTCCGGCATCAACAGTCAATGCAACAGTCGCTGTTATATCTTCACCGCCTGTCGGTGTGAAAGTATAAGTTTGACCTCCGTCTGTACCTGTAATACCGTTTACTGTCCATGTATAACCTGTTGTATGAGCAACAGTCGGTGCAGTCAAAGTGTATGCAGTACCCTTTGTCAATGCAACTCTTGTGCCTGTTGCAATAGTAGGGCTTGAAATAATTGCACCTTGTGATGGGTTAGTAATTGTAATATAAGGTGTTGTATCAACGGCTGACAAAGATGTTGTTGTAGCAGTTGTTTGACCTGTTACAGTAATTTCAACGTTTTTGTTTGCCGCAGTTGATGTCAAGTCTGTAAGCTTAGTTGCAAGGCTTGCACCTTTTACTGTAATTATATTTCCTGATATTGTGTAATCAGAACTGCTTAATGTTTGTCCATCGATTGTGATACCTGTGATGTCGCCGATAACATGTGTACCTAAAGTAAGTGTGATGTTAACGTCATTCTTATCATATAAATCGAATGAATCAGTGATTGATGCTGATATAGGTGTACTTGTTGTTGCGTCAAAAGAAACAGTCTTTACACCACTACCGTCAACGTCAATATCATCTGATGCTATTGTAGCAGTTTTATCTGCACCAGGATTTGTAACAGTTTTATCCTTTACAGTAAGAGCAACACCGTTAGTATTATCAAGTGCATAACCTGTGTTAGGTTTTACTGTAATTATAGCATTATATGCTTTATCATATTCAAAATTACCAGATACATCTGCACCATCAGAATCTTTCCATGTAACTTCCGCAGTATAGTTAGCGTCACTCGGTACTGTTGCAGCCATATCCGGTGTTTCACCAGGTTTAGGATATGTTATAGATACCTGTGCAGTGCTAATTTTTGCATTTGCAACAGTAATTGTATCTATAGCTTGATACTTTGGATTACCGTCATTTGTGTCTGTTCCGCTGTACTTAACATAAACTGTTTGATTATTGTTATCTAAAGTTAATTTAGTAGGTAAATCAGTGGCAGTGGCAGAATCTGCTCCAATAACCAAAGATAGATTGTTCTCTGGAAATTTGTTATATGGTACGACCTCCGTCGTACCGTCACTATACCTTAAAGTAACTTCTAAACCATCAGGAACTGTATAACTGTCATTCGGTGCGAATGAAGATGTAAGTCCTGTTTTGTTTGATGAAATACCTGTAAGCTTAATAGCGTCAAATGTATATTCAGCCTTTAATGTTCCATCGCCGTTAAGTGTTACAGTAGCAGTTTTACCATTGATTGTTGCAGTTGTTGAATCTGTAAACTTGTAACCACTGTCAGCACTTAGTGTAACACTTGCTTTGTATGCTTGATTTTTAGCAAATGTGCTGTCAGCCGGATCCCATGTAACAGCCGGATTAGCTACTACATCTGTTGTAGTTGTTGTAGCAGTCGTAGCCGGTGTTGCACCAATCCTCGGTGCTGTTACAGTTAATGCTACTGAAGATATCTCTGTATCTGTCGGTGTGTCGCCACCTTCTGGGAATTGTAGATTACCTTTGTCATCAAATGTTCCTACAGCAGACATAAAACCTTTCTCAGAGAAGTTTGTGAAACCGTTTTTACCACTCAAAATATATACCCATACTTTAGCACCTTGCAAATCGGCTATAGAATCAACGCTATTTTCAAAATCCTTAGAAAGTTGGCAACCGTATCCATCTTCTCCCGTTGTCCAATTATATGTCTTATTTAACGCACTGCCCCAGGTTAAACTAACTGTATCCCCGGGTTTAGATTTTCCATACCATTGTGCAGCCGGACCGGCAAGCCATTCCCAGTTGTCTGACGTATGTTCTGTAGTCACATCGGTATACATATTAACATAACCAGTACCACTAGAGTCATCGGTTATAGTGTCTGTGACATCATTACCGGCTCCTGCATCAAAATCCGTTGCAAGAAGTACAAAATAGTCATCAGGATTATTTAATCCGTCACCAAACGTCACATCAAATTGTGTAAGAACACCTTCCGTTATTTTTATTTTCAAATCGGTAACCATATTAGGTGTTCCTGTAATGTTACCGTCGCTATCAATCTCTTGTTGTGCAAAAGTCGTAGGCATTATTGAAAATAACATTGACAGTGCCAAAAAGGCACTTAATATTCGTTTTTTCATGCTTTAACTCCTTCCAAGTTAAATTTTCTGTTTTATTTCATTCAATTATTAGGCATTTATTTTATGTCTATTTTATTAAATTCATAAGTGCATCATATTTTTCTATTTCTGCTTTTGCCACGTCTGCAGAAACATATGGCGTACTTGAATATATAATTGAATATTGTATCTGATACCATGTCAAATCATGATAGTCTTTACCGTCCGCTATTGCGCCTTTTATACAATTCACTACGGCTTGTGTTGCATTTTTTCTTTGAGCCGCCGTCGATATTGCTCCTGCCGCTGTTGTTCTTTTTACTTTCAAAGCATTAAATACATCAACTTTCCAAGCATTAGAATTTGTTACAGCACTCCCTGTCACTACAAAATCATTATATGCCTGTTCAAGATATGTTGAGGCAGTAAATTTAAAAATAACTCCTTCAGCTCCTTGTAGCTCTATCAATTTGCCATCTACCGCATTAGCTTCGCTTTCATACGCTCCTGTTATTACATCTGAATTGTAAATATCCTTTAATTGATAACCAACAGTGCTAACTGCATTTGTCGGTGTAAGAACAACTGGAACTATCTCTTGATTCTTGGCAGTCACCGCAAGTGCAGTGCTGGCACTCGCACCTACTTGTGTTATATCCATTTTTACTCCAAGATCTCTCGGTCTTGTAACTCCATAGCCTAATTTATTAACACGTCTATATTCAAAAGAAATAGAATATGTGCTTGATGTTGCATTTGACGTTACAAGAGCATATTGAAGAGGTCCTATCGCTGAATAGTATCGGTCACCATTAAAGTCTAAATTTGTTCCCGGTGTATATACGGCTTTTACTACCAGTGTACCGCCGTCTATATCATCTGTGGTAACATCGGAAAAATCGAATGATTCCATATCCGGTTTTGTTTGACTTGAATCAACCGGATTACCGTCTGCACCAAGTTCCGGCATTAAGTCGAATGTGGTTGTATTATCAAGTGCCGTCCATGTATCTGACATATTTGAGGCAGATACTTTTGTCCAACCACCTGCATACGGTGCGTCTGCATGAATTGTTTTACCTGCAAAGCAATATTCAAGCTTATTCGTCAGTGGATAATCCGAGCCATTCGTAACCGTTCCCGTTCCGCCCGGAGTTGTCGGGTCGGTTGAATTTGGGCCGGCATGAGGATACTCCCCTCTATAATTATCTGTTCTTTCCTTGCTTGAATAATTCGTATTCGTCTGCAAGTCAGGATGAATAAACTTTTCTTTTACATAATCATTTACCGATTCGGTCGCGTCCTCTCCGACACCACATGTCAATGTGCCGATAAGTGAATCGTCCCAATCGTAAAACATTGTTACGTAAATATCGTTTAGGCTAAGTCCGCCCGCTTTCGCACTCTTTCCTTGTCCGAGTACAATTTCAATATCCTTATTCGCCGCTTGCTCACTCGTTTCAAGAACGCTATCTGTATAATCATACTGATAACCTTTCATTGAAAAATCCGCTTTATAAATCATAAAGCCGAACTGTGCCGGTGATACGGAAGATACATCATCAGACGCGATTGTCAGCACTTTATTTTGCGTCCAATCACTATCCCATGCGGAAGTCCATTGATCCTCTATCTTCTTTTTCGCATTTTCATCGGCATATGTGAATCTCGCTACAACAACCGGATTTTGATGTTGGTCGGGATCAGGCGTTGCCTTTGGATCAGGCGTCGGTGTTACGGTTGGCGTCTTTGTCGATGTTGGTGTCGCATCCGGATCCGCCGTCGCACTTGGATCTGTCGAATTATTCGGTACTACACCCGAATATTCCGCCCCCAAATACAAATAACCCGTTTTCGTCGTCTGATTTGTTGCCGTATCTGTTTTACTTTCAATATATGTCAGTGCGGTGTGAGTTGTCCATGTGTCTTTACCCAGCGTCGGCAACGCTCGCCTTGTAGCCCATGTGGTTGACTCACTCATATCCACCGCTGTTGCCTCATCGTCCCATGTAGTCGGAACTATAAGGCTCGGATCATATTGCAAAACCGCTCCAACCGATGAATAATCTTCGTAATCGCCGTTTACTTCAAGGCTGATTTCCATATAATTATCTTCACCTGTTATACGTTTTGCAACAACAGTTATCTCCGGCTTTGTCGATGTCACTTCATCGGCTAACACCGTAGGAAGCAATCCCACTGCCAACGCAAGAGCTGACATAACTGCTACTATTCTCTTTATCAAGCGGAACCACCTCCATTATTTGCATTAGTTATATTAGACGGATATGTTTTCTCCATATTTTGTTTCAAAAGTGTCAGATCAAACATATTAACCGCTCCGTCACCATTTAAGTCTGCCGCCTCAAACCGTGCTTTATCCAATATCCACGGTTTCTGACGGTTAAAAAATCTCATCAACTCCGCCCTATCAGGCAATTTGATGATTTCATCGCCGTTTATATCACCAACAATCATTTCAATAGTATCGGCAAGCGTCAAATCTGCATTATCATCCACTTGCGTCTTATCTATTTCGATTTCGGGATATGTAAGGTGCGATTGTTTCTTTACAACCATTTTGTAGCTGAACTGATTCGATACAGGCAACTCAAAATTCCACTCACATTCGCCTTTTTTAGTCGTCTTAGTGAGTACGCCGTAAAGATTATTGCCGGCATCATCGGTATCTGCCGATGTAAATGTATACATCGGTGTCGTTTCACCGTCTTTGTATATTTCAACTGTAACCGGTTTTGTATCATTCCAACACTTAACTGTACCGATTATATTATATTTACCGTCAGTATTGAATATATCAACTATTTCAACACCGTCAAAATGGTTCTTTGCATTATTGACTTCTGTGGTTTTATCCACGTCACCTTCCCATGACGCTGAATTTGTTACACCGTTTTCGGTTGCGCCCATTACAAATGTTTGTTCCGTAAGGTTTAGTGTTATCGGCTTGCCGACATAACCATCCTCCGGCATTTTATTCAGTCTGAACGGCACTCTAAGCAGATAAACTCTGTCATATCCATCAGTCTGTATAAAATCACTCAGTCGCAAATTTGTACCGTCGACTGATTTTATTGTAACAAATTCCGTTTTATATTTGTCTGTTTGGTCAATATCCAAATCACTTTGCAAGGATTGTTTATACAATTCCGCATTCTTCCAATACGCCACATCACTCGTCGTTACATCTGACTTGATATTGTTACTTTCAATCGTTCCGGCAAGGTCAAAGCCCGTATCGGTACTGATTCTAATATTGCCGTCGCAAGGAGTGAATATTTCACTGTCATAATCTATCGCAAAATCCATACTGTACAATCCGTCAAGGAAATACTTCAAATTCTGCGTATTTTTTATACTTATTCCAAACCACACAATACCTGAACCGGCATTATCCACATCATAGACATTATCCGCTGTCAAGTTCGGTGTTTGAGGTTTGTCCAAAGGTTTTGACGCAGTTCCGAGATAGTCAAGCGTTAACGTTGCCTTTTCCGGCGGAACTGTCGCAACCGGTTGTCTGACCGCCGTATCAGGTTCGAATGTCGCCATACTGTCACTAACCGTTGTCGGAAGTGATTCGTAATACGGTGTAGGCATTATATTCAACAGTGCGTTAGCATCTATCGAGTTGACATTTCTGTCTTCGGTAACATCTGCCACTCTGTATGCGTAGATTTTTGCCCATTCATCAGCAGAATTTATTATATCGGTATAGAAACCGTTATTCATTCTTTGATAAAGCATATCCGCGTCATTTGAATCAACAGTTCTGTCAAGGTTAATATCACCTTTATTCGCAAGAACCACTACAGGTCTTGTAAACAATCGTGTTGTATTATCAGTATCGGTAAATGTATATTTTAACGTATACACTCCCGGTCTTATATTAAGACTTGCCAACTCACTTATAACACAACTTGCTCCTGTATTTGCCACAGTGACCGTTTGCGATGTTGTTGTCATTATATCTGTTACATTTGTCGGAACATTGACAGTTTGAACTTCTATTGTACGAGTTACATTTTCCGCCGAAACTGTATTTCCGTCCATATCTTTCAGATTTTTAAAACCCGGATCAACAAACGTTTGTCCGTTGTATACAAACAGCGTATAAGGATTTTCATCGTAATTCACGCCGTCCCATGCATCTGTATAATATTTTGTATCATATGTATTTACCGCTTTGTTCGGTGTATATGCCGCATCATATGTATGATTTTTCGAGAACAAATCTTTTGCCGTTGACTTATCCGTTATATTGTCGGACGATTCGATTAAACCGTAAGGTGAATTACCCGGTTTTATATCAACATCAACCGCTTTTTTTCTGAGTATTGTAATCGTGTATTCAGCCGAATAATTTTGTCCGTCATTCGGGTCTGTATATTCTGTCTTAATTTTGACTGTATTAAGTCCTTCTTGAAGATCAAACAAGTCGGATTTATATGTCGTAACACTCGTTGATGTAGAATCAACTTGAGGCGCTATCGCTAAAGCATTTCCATTTGCTGTTGCTGTCACCGTCATAGACGGAGTTAATCCCAACAGTTTATTCTTCAAGTCGAATTCAACGAAATTCTTTTCTACAGAGCCGTCTACAATTACTCTGTATGCGTATGTTGTTTCGTTAAATGTTGTCGCCGCATAAGGTGGAAGTGAATCTCTTAAATCGTTTGGCATTGTTTCATTTTCATTATAATCCCTCAAGTCCGCCAAACGAACCCACACGTCATTTGTTTCACGATAAGTCGGTCTTACCGTTACATTTTGCGCTATCATCGTAAATGTCGTTGACATTTGAGATGCGTTTGCGAACGTTATACCATCATCAGTTTCCCACTTATCGAATGTGTATCCGGAATCCAAAATCTGAACATATATCGGAACAATTTCGCCTACTTCATATGTTCTTGAACATATCCTGTTGCTTGTTTCGTCCATCAAATATCCCAATCCGATAGATTGTTGTACGCTGTCGCCGTTGTCAACAGTTACGGTATACACTTCATTTTCCGTTACCTTAAAGGTTATATTGAAATATGCCAATTCAGCATTTTTATTTGAGCCTACGCTGACTCTCGCCGAATATGTTCCGACCGCCAAGCCATGCTTTGTACGAATTTCAAACTGCGTTTTGTCGCCAACATTCAAGAAAGTAACATACAATGGTATGCTATTTACAAAACTTGTAGGACTACTGTCTGTAGCCGTTGTTCCATCAGTCTGAACGAAATCGGAAATTCTCATTGTCAGACCGGTTATATTATCTATACCGACATTCTCAAGCGTGTACATTTGTCTTTGTACATCGGCAGTTGAATAACCCACTTTCTTTGTATCGTACTCAAACGTTTTACTGTTAAGCACAACTTCTACCGGACTGTCCGCACTTCCTACATCAGTAGTAATCTTTATTGCCTCTTTTTCCGGTTCTGGAGTCGGAGATGTACTCGGTGCCGGCGACTCACTCGGATTTGGCGACTCGCTTGGGTTCGGTGATTCACTCGGGTTCGGCGATTCAGTAGGTTTTACCGTAGGCTGAATTGCCAGTGTTGTCACCTTTATTTTTAAGTAAATATCGTCCGGATTTTGTACATATCCGAAATTTGTATATGAGTAATCTTCAAGTTTACCGATAAGCGTTACTGTTGTTCCCTCTGTCGGCAACACAGTAGCCGTCGGATCACCTTCTATGCTCCAACTTACAACCTTTGCACTGTCATATTCAGACGGTTGATAACCGATCTGTCCATGATATGCAATAGGAATTGTACTTCTATCAGGGAATGATATATATGTTGCTATATCCGCAAGGCTTTGTCCCTCGTATACAGGGAACATCCCCGCTCTCCCCTCTGAATAGTCTTTTTCAACATAGTTATTTCCGTTTTCACCAAGATAATAATTAACTCTCGGATTAAATACAAACCCTACTTGCGCAGTTTCTGCATCATCCGGCGGAATTGCTGACAATTTAAAATTATCATTACCCAAGTTTATGATACTTTGTATCAATTCACGGTCTGTATTCGTCATACTCGTTGCACTGTCAGACATCGCATTAATTTTAATAACTGCCTGTCCGTTCACAATACTAACCGTTACAAAATCATTGTTATCCGTACTTTTTAATACCATTCCGTTTGGCAGGTATATATTAAAGTTTGTTCCGTCTTCAAAAGCTGCTCCGTCTTTAGGAATGACCGTTATATCTAAGATACCCGTTTCTCTTTCAACTTCCGCAGTTATTGTTGCATCCTTGAGATAATCATTTCCCTTTAATACATTTCTCAACGCATCAATATTCCAATTAAATCCGTCAGGGATTGTAAGCCAAGCCGGCTCAGGCGTTCCGAACAATGCTTTGTCAAATTCTTCTGTATATGTTTCACTAACAGGTGCAGTACCCGTTTTCAATGCTTCCGTAACATCATCAGGCGTCCAATCCGTTTGGATAGGATTTTGAGTCGGAGGAACATACATATCGTCAATGCCGTCCAAAACAGGAGTTACAGTATCAGGCATTTCTAAATCATCCCAAATTGACGGTCGGTTACTGTCACTGTATGACAAAATACGATTATCATATTTAAAGCCGGTAATCGTAACAGGTTTTACCGTAACTTTTACCGTTACAACTTTATCTGTACCTGCATAGTTTTGACTTACAGTATAAGTCACATTACCCAAAGGATTATATTCTGTTCCATTGCTATATTGAACTGTAAAAGTTTCATCTTCTGAGTTCCATATCATATTGCCCAGCACTTGCTGTCCGTCGGAATATCTCTGAACAACGGTATTCATTGTTTGGTTCAAATATGCAACCAAATCCGCCAATGTACCCGCTTTTGTCGTATCCGAGCATCTATTATAAATAGAGTACGCAGTAACTGTTCGTTCTTCAACTGCCGGAGTTACATCAAGAAGTGTTCTGACAACTTTCCATTCTGCCGGAAGTACGTCTACAAAGTATTCAATATGGTCATCTCCGACATACATAATATACGCACTATCATCTTCTATACTTAAAATACTATTAAGTTGACTTTGAGTCATATTACATACTTGAACAGGATCTACGATTTGGAAACTCATCTTTCCCAGTGAAACTTTCCTGTCAGATGCTAAAATACATTTTACATCTTCCGTTTTTGGTGAACCTATCTGTTTCTCTCCAATATATTCACCGTTAGGAGTTTGTGGGTCCGGAACAAGGTTTATTTTTATCGAACTGCTCGTCAGCTCCGAATATTCTTTTGTCAAATAAGCCTCACTTGTAAATACTTCTGTATTAGCTTTAAAAGTATTCGTTACATCAGTCGCTATATCATTAGTATCAAAGTTGGACGGAACTATATACTTGCTATCATAATCCAAGGTAAAATCCACACCGGTAGCATCAACATTTTCGATACTGACATCTACTAATGCTTGAATTTTTCCATTTGTACCATACTGCAAAGTAAAGCCGTCAAAAACAAGTTTACTCTCTTCTGTAACAACATTTGCAAGACTTATATTTTCTTTTTCCGCTGACACAGTAAAAACAAACGACGGCAACATCATACATATTAGTGTCCATACCGCCACAACTTTCTTTATTGCAGCACTTTGTCGCATATAACCCCTCCCCTCCGGGTATATTTAATACACTTATTTTACATTTTATGGAATCAACTGTGTACATTCTTTTAATTGTATCCATATATATCTAATATACTACAACCCCCCCTAATTGTCAAGTTAACCAAATATGACAACTATGCTACATTTCCGTGTCAAAGAAAATCCTATTTGGTCGAATTTTGTTTCTTATATTAATATAAAAAACAACGTACCCATTTGGGGTACGTTGTCTTTATTATTCAGTATATGCACTGATAAGAATTCTGCTGCTGTCTGTTCTGTTATTAAGATTTGGAGCTTTTATAGTTCTATGAGTTGTGATATATAGCCTGTCTTTAGCGTTGTACTTATCGTCACCGTTAAAGTCACATATCTTCTTATCAACCATAGCTTGTGCAGGAGTTACGTTTGGAGTAGTTGTGCTGTCAGTGTTTAATTCACTGTCTGCATCTTCAATATCATCAACAATAACTTCGTCTTCAACGATTGTTATCTCGGCGTCTGTAGTTATTGCCATATGGTCTTCCTTAACGTTCTCCTCTTCGGCAACCGGAGTTTCTGTTTCAGTTACTTCTTCTGTAACTTCATCATAAACACCCATTACCGCTGTTTTCAAGCCCTCACCTGAATAACTGTTGCTTGACGAGCCGCTATCTGATGAGCCGCTGTCCGATGTACCGCTTGACGAGCTACTGTCTGACGAACTGCTGTCTGATGTACCGCTTGATGCACTGCTGTCTGATGAGCCACTATCAGATGTACTGCTTGACGAGCCACTGTTTGGTGAACCGTTGTCTGATGTACCACTTGATGTATTACTGTCAGATACTTTATCATCTGACGAATCTGTCGGTACATTAACAGTTGTGTCATCCTTTGTTGTGCTGTCGTCTGTCTTATCACCTGTTGGCGTATCGTCTGTTGTATCATCCTTTGTTG
>OLOO01000508.1_pt1 | contig 35708 bp, 39 predicted proteins | sample 1672621 | NCBI WGS metagenome assembly OLOO01 (sample SAMEA3136706, study PRJEB25190) | human gut metagenome | biome: human gut; feature: human-associated habitat; material: faeces | place: Austria | collected 2013 | reverse complement strand
ATCAAGTCAGCGAGGAAAATTTGCACCAGAACCCTTGAAACCAGTCTCAAGGCACAAAAAAGCCGCCCACTGGCGGTACAGCAGACGGCGTAGCACTTAGCCACTCACATGTTAAGTGTACCGTATCTTGATGAGAATGCAACCAGTTAAACGAGCACTGTGGATAAGCTCTATCAGTGTTGATGGACAGGGCTTTCCCGTGCTATAATATAGACACAAACAGGGAGCACCCCCGAAAGAGTGCTCCCCTAGCAGAGCCGTTAAAGACGGCTGGCATTTCAACTTACAATCAAAAGACCGTCAGCCTTCAGCCACGAAGTTTAATGACGGTCTTTTTGATTGTCTTGCATTGCTTTTACAAGGGTCACAAAGGTGTTCACAAGTGACAGTACGAAACTGCCAAATGCTAACATCAACGTGATTGCCTCAGCAACGGACAAACAGGCACCTCCTTTCACTTAGATTTTGGACGTCTTTCATAGGCGACCACCTCTTTGTGATTGGATTTGCCAACCGTCATTAACTTTTCTGCTAATAATATTATAGCATATAAACGGCTATATCCATAGAGCCACAAGGGATATGGCCGTTTTGGTGTCCGCGGGTCTGCGAGCTTTTTGGCTTAACGTTAGTCGGCCAAGGCCGAGGAGCGTGGGCGTCTGCCCCGCCCACGCGCTCCAGGCAACGTACTACGTCGTCTCATATAGCCAATCAAGTTTCTGTTAGGTAACGGACGAGGGAAACCACCTCGTCTTGTTACGTCGAGACAAGGGACGCCAAAAAGCTCGCAGACCCGGTAATAGAAAACTATCGCTCCAGCGCTTGATCATGATGCTTGGGTGCAATTCTAAGATTGGCCGTCACTGCCCGTTCTTTTGCTGCTGCTATTTTTTTATCCAAGGTCAAACCTTTGCTCTTTGAACGCTCATGGATTTGTAGTCGGTCATTCCAATCCTTTGGAACGTCCTGAACCACCTGAAAATCTCCGTTTTGGTATTGCCGCGCAACTCCTTTGATTCGGCCGACTAGGTTGTTACGATCCGTTGATGTTAAATCAGGGGCATGTTGCTTAAAGTAGGCTTGCCAATCGATACCGTTCGATTGTAGATACGGCTTGAGCTGTGTGGCAATTTCAGGTAAGTCTGCAAAAGAGCCTTTGGTAAGGGTATCCTGATAATGATAGCCGTTTGCTATACCGTGACCGGGCTGTAAATTGACGGCGACTTTCAGATACGCCATCAAAGCGACGGTAGGAATGGCTGCCTGCTTTGCAGCACTGACAACTGGTGCTAGACACTCGTGTGGAATTGCTTGGTCAGCTGGGATTAGACTCGTATACGGCACACTCGCTAAAGCATGTTCAGCCCTCATCTGGTCATAAAAGACATGACCACTCGGGTCATTGTCGACCCCAAAAGCAATCTCTGATGGCGCATGACCAGTTTTCTCGCAGAAATAAATCAGCCCTTGTTTGACCGTATTTGACTTCAAGCCGTCCATCGACATTAACGTGACGTGATTCAAGCCACGATGCAGTGACCAATAACTCAGGGCATCAATCGGCGCCTCAAACATTAAAAGTCGTTCAGGCTTGCCTAGTGACAAATTGAAGCCAAAGTTTTCTTGTGAGTTTTTGGCAATTTGCTTGAAGGTACCCCGTTTACCCAAATGCTCATGGTCAATTCTCGTGCCTTGTACCGTTGCCCCTACGATTTTGTCATTCCTTGACCAGACAAAGATGGCATTGCTATGCTCGTCTTGTTGGATAAAACCTTTGCGATGCAGTAAGTCCACAATCTGTGGATCAAGTTTCCGAACCGTCGTTAGATACTTAGTTGCCTGCTCAAAGTTAGGACTATTTTTAAAGTTGTATTGAAACGGCTCACGAACCTTATGCGTGATAGTTTCAGCTCGCTCTAAAGCTGCATGATTCAGATACGCAACTGCCTCGCGAAAACTGCTGATGCCTAAATAATGCTGCACAAAATCTAATGCACCGCCACCAACATCACGACTATTCCAACGGAAGAGATTCTTCTTGTCATTAATGACTAATGAGTCATGTTCGACCCCACGCCAATAGCCATTGGACTGTTGCACTAGGGCAATGCCATTCGCTTCGGCAATCGCCACAATGGCAACGTGATTCGCGTGGTCAATCGTTGCTTTACTGAGTCGTTTCTGTTTGTTTGTGACCATCTCGGTTAACTCCTTTCTGCATCAAAAAAGGACGCCTAGGCGTCCTATCGTTCAATATCATGATGATGTTGCTGTTCTTGCTCTTCCTGGGGCGGTTCACCTTGTAAATCGTCCATTAAGTCAGCAATGTCCTCCCACTTGTTGACCATGATGGTTTGCTGCTTGAGACTTTGTTCTAATGACCGTAGGGTCTTTTCTTGGTCTGTGATGACACTCGCCATTTCTTCGTTAGTCAGTAGTGGGTTAAAGTCTTGGTTTTGCAAATGTAGCACGGCGGTTTGATACATATTAATTTCATGTTGGTACTTCCTAGTGAGCCGGTGTTGCTCATTTGGTGAAACGTCCTCTAATTTGTCAATAATTGGTTGATATTGGTTGCGGGTAAAGATGAACTTTGCTAAGTCGTTGTAGGTGGTAATCTTATCGTGAAGCATTTCAATTTTCTGCTGCACGTCATGGAGCTGCGCTTTGACCGTTGTTACCTGCCGGCCTAATGACTGACGGTCAGTGATATGGTTGGCTCTCAATTCACCAAGCGTGGTTGACAAGCGCTTCACGTCAGCTTGCTGAGCTTGCATATATTGACGTTGCCGATTGGCTATTAACCAACGTCCTAACACCGGCTGCGTTGACTTTAATGCAGGTTTCAACGCGGCTCCTGTCAAACTAACTGATTTTGGTTCTGGATCGTTCAACGTAGCAAAGGGCGTTGCATTGTAGTGCCAGTGATTGCCAATTTGCACTGTGTACTGTTGATGCAACCGGTCATAATTTACGGCGTCATTAGGGATAAAGACTCGTTCATAACCGGCATCAGGTAGCGTAATCGTTAGTCCCTTGTCAGAGTGACCAAAGACAGCTTGAGGAGGAACTTTTACCAGTTCAGGATTCAATCCTTGATCAAGATCAATCGCATGTATCAATGCTTCACCACGGATTGAAACAGCGCGTGGCCGTTTTCCTGATTGATCCGTTAATGTGTAGTAATAATTGGCTTGTAGCGCAACTTGCAAATGATCAGAATCACCGCGCAATTCGTAACGATTCAAGTGAACTGTTAGCTGTCCTTCATTAGGCACTTCTAGTTGAACCAAAGCCCCCTTTTCATCAACACTTAGTACCTGATCCTCAGACAAGTCCATCAAGGTTTCGGTGTTGGTCATCTTCGACTTGGTTTGTTCCTGATACTCGGCTAAAACATCAGGAGCTGTCACCTTTGCTTTGAGAGCATTGGGGTCATGCCAATGCTCATTCATATAGTTTAGTTGGTAGGCAGGGGGTAGAAGTTCCGCGGGCACTTTAGTACCATCATGAAATGTGAATTGATAGCTACCATTGCGCTGCCGTTTGAGGGTAACATCATGTTCCTGTTGCAGCATGAAAATTAAATCATCAAGGCTGTCACACATACCATACACATCATCAATTAAGGCCATCAATCGTTGTTGATTGTCAGCATTCTCAGCAGTGGTTGTTTTAATACCTTCCGACGTGTATGAACCAATATCAGATAGACTTTTGTCGCGAATATTGCGCTGCTGGTCAGGCAACCGATACCCCCTATCTTGACCACGCTTCGTTGTCGTGATTTCTAGCTGTTCACATAGCTGGTCAAACATTTCCGGTGATGTTGCACGAGACGCAACAAATCGCAGTCGGCGACGCAACTCCGCGCGGAATGATTGGTGAACATCCTTCTCGTGAACAAAGCCATTTTTTTCGAGTTGTTCATCACGTCTCAAGGACACTGATAAACCATGTTCTGCCGTCAAACGATTACTGATTTCCTTGATGCGATTAGCTGTGATATAAGGCTGGCTACGAAACTTTTTCAAAGTCGTCATGGAGTAAGCATTAAAGACAATGTGATTATGGATATGATCCTTATCAACGTGAGTTGCAATGACAAATTGATAGTCATTGCCAAGTAGCTCGCGCATGAGTTGAACCCCTATCGCATGAGCCTCTTCTGGGGTAACATGATCGTCTGGTGAAAAGGACTGAATCAGGTGGTAGCTCTTTGCTGATTGATGCCTTCGGATGCCATCGACATCGCGACCACCAACACGTTCATAATTACCATTGTAGCGATGTGACATATCAGCCAGCATCTCAAACTCAAATGATGCCGTGGGCACGTCACAATGAATGCCTTCTACGAGTTCTCCGTTTCGAGTTTTTAGCGGATCAATAATGTACTTGATGGCGGCCTTGGTCGAGCGATTAATCGCGTGTATTTTCGTGATTGCCATTTAAGACCACCCGCTCATAATGTTTGACGACATCGAGACGATGCAGCAAGTGGTCGTTGACCGCCCAGAACAGGTCATCAACTTCACTTTTAACCATGTTCATTTGTTCCTGCGTTAGCACTTCATTTTCGTTAGCAACGTGCGCAAGTTGATTCAGGTTATTCCCGATTCTAGCCATCTGTCTAATTAACTCTTTTGTGTCTGTAAAATCCACGTGAATGATCTTACTTGTTAAGAGCGCGCGGCAAGCATAGGCATTAAACTTGGGGTTCCCCGCAGTTGCTATTCTGAAATTGACCCATTCACGTTCCTCTGGGGTCATACGCACGGTGCTTCTTGAAGATCGAGTGCGATGCTCATCTGACTGCTTCACATGTTTCCCTCCATTGTTATTTTTAGTGAACTTAAGGCTGACGTTGCACTTGAACCAAACTCGTTGTCACGAATTTCAAGATTTTGCTTTTTTGAAGTTTTTCTACTGTCGCGAGATTTGCAAGTGGACGTCCACTTGCGATAAATTGACTCATTATCAGCTTCGCTGATAGTCAATTTTGTTTTGGGGGCACGCCCCCAATCCCCCGTTATTTTGAAGGGGTCTGCGACACCCTCCAAAATCAAAGTTCAAACCCTTCTAAGCTCTCATTTTGGCTCAGCCATTTCTGATAATCTTCGACCGAAAGGTCGCTTAATTTTCGGATCGTTTCGTCGTAACATTCGAGGGTAAATTCTTTCTCAATTGGATCTGTGATACCCGTCAGGTCATTAGCAATATCATCACGTACTGCTTTAACCTTTTGTAGAATTGCCGGCGGTGTATCTTCGCTCACAGACTTGCGGTGAAGTAAGATAATGTCACGATCGAATTCGTTCATTTCGTCAATGGTTTTCATGTTGGTAATTCCTTTCTTGGGTGATCAAGGGCTGGAGAAAAGCAAGGGCTGGAGTGTCCTCTTGAGTCAGAGTATTCAACAAATGGGTTAGCGTGTTTTCTCCTGCGTTGCTTGCACCAGCCCTTGCTCTTTTTTTGCGATGTTTTCCGTTGTCGCAATGGTTTTAGCGCGTTCTATTTTTTGATCAAGCGTCAACGGTTTCTCACGAATCTTTTCGAGGTTTTGATCGACGGTTTTATTGAACTTTTCGGCGGTGGATTGGATACGCGTTAAGCTTTTGGAGAGCTGGGAAAGATCCTTATCTTTCGACCAAACAGCAAGGTAAGGGAACGTATAATCACTCGTGTCAATTCCCAGATGTTGGCAAACGATAAACGCGGTACTTTCAGCTTCCAATTCCATGGTTGAACGATCCAATTTTAACTTCGGATCACAGTGTAATTCACTGTGCGCGAGTTCATGAATCAGCGTCTTAATGGTTTGCTTCTCGCTCATACCGGAACGCAATTGGATTTCTTTTTTGAGTGGGCGAGTAACACCCTTGGTTTCGCTGCTCGGCATCTCATGGCTAAAGCCCACATGAAAGTCAGTTGCTTGAACAAGTTTGCTATAAATAGTGGCATAATTTGGTACTTCACCAGTCAGCTCATGTGTGAACATTTTGATAGGCTCACCACTGGTCTGAGAGTAATCAAACACAGCTGCAGGTCGGCAGAATACTTTGCTCTCTTTTACGCGTTTAATGGTGCCATCAGGTTGCCGAACTCTCTTTTCGTACTTGTGTTCACCACCCGCCAATATCCTGATACCTTTTTCGTGTTGATTAACTTGTCGATGGTACTGATTTTTCCATGTGTGATACCCCGCAACAAAAGTGGCATGTGGGTTCTGTAAATAGATGAGTAACTGGTTTCTGACACTGTATTGATGAAACCCGCTGATGAACTTTAAATACTCTCGATACTCGTCAGTAGAGAAGACCTTTTTGGCGCCATCTTGCGCCAACGCCAGTAACTCTTTGGTACTCTTTGGTGGTTGCTTTTCTTGGCTTGATGTTGGCATCTTTATCACGCTTTCCTTTACGAATTTGGGTTGTTACTTTCCCCTAATGTACTCAGGGCATGTTCAAATGTTTTAACGGTTTGCTTAGCTTGCTGACGCTTGTCTGCAGGTTGTTTCGGATCGCTTGCAATCTTGTTAAAAGCATCAATACCAGCCGCATACTTTTTCCCGACTTCAATCGCTTGGCTAATGGTTGAGTCCTTTAGTTTGTCGTTGATTTTTTGAGCTTTGTCGAAGTCCTTTTGCCGCACATACCCCAGCGCAATCACCTCTGATAGTGTTTTGCTCTTGAGCTGCTCGTTAATCAGCTCAGCGGCATCGAATTGCTTAGTGTGAACATAGGCAATGGCGAGTTTGGCTTGGCGCTCCTGAGATAGCGTCACACGATTACTCATCGCGATGACCTTTGAATAATCGTGTTGCAGGTAAGCAAGATCAAACAGTGTCTCAGCTTTTGGGTAGATACGTTGAAACTTAGCGAGTTGCTTCACGTTACTTTGATCTGTGAGGGTTTTACGCACATCGTCCCGTCGATTCGGATACAACTTACCTGCTTGAAGATAGTCCCCCTTCTTAATCAGGGAGGTGTAGCTTGGGGCTGCGTTGTACGCATCAACGACTAGTTTTGTTCCAAACAAAAAACCGCCTGCTATTATCAGCAAAACGGCAATGGTTATCAGGTGTTTGAGAAACGATCGACTAACTTTTGGTAATGAAATTGAAGGTAATTTGATAGCAGTTCGTTTCGGTTTTTTGGCAACGGTTCTACGTGATCGGTTACGTGTCCTTTTTGGGGTTGTATCAGCCGCCAACGAGTCAGTAAAAACAGGTTCGGATGCAGAATCCGGTTCAGTTTCATTTGCTACTGAAACGTCTGTTGCTGGTGGTGAAATTACCTCTTGCCGCTGAGAAATTAAGTCTGTGATCAGATCTTCAATTTTCCCTTCAATCGGTAGCTTAATCTTGACGGAAAAGGCAACTTGGTCACGGTGATAGGCCGTGATTTGGCAGCTACCATGTTGCGCTAAATCAAACAGGTGATCACTAGCCGCTTGTAACTGTGCTAGCCCATCATCAAACGGTTGCGGGTCGGTTGCTAACGCGATCCCCTCTTGATTGGTAATCTTGATGGTGTCAGTCTCTTTATCTTTTTTCCGACCCACATCAGTCCCTCCTTTCCATGTCTTTTACATCATCATTAATGAAACCCAGGGGCTTCATCATGTCCTTCTTTTTTAAGTAGCTTCGCAATGTCTTCATAAGTTAGATGGCTCTCAGATAACAACGCGTCAACCTTATCGGCTTTTAAGACTTTGAGATCACGCCTAGCGGCCGTCAGTTGTTGCTGCACCTTTTTTTGCTGCTCTTCTAGTTCTTTGATCCGGTTCTCTTTACTCTTGATTCGCTTTTCCAGACTCGTACTTGCCATTATTGATCGCTCCTTTATTAGTCATGACTTGCCTGTGATTGATTGAGACGATATAGCGTGCACCCAATTATCTTTTGCTGCTTCATCGGCAAGCGCAGCACTATATCGTTTTTAATCCTGTTGCCGTCGCTGGTGATAGTGTATTCTAACCGCGCCATTGCGATTGTTTCGGAACCTACTTGTGTATAAGTAACCTCGCGATGCTGGTACGTCACCTTATAAGACAGATCCGGACCAACACCCGCTTTACCAATATTAGCCGGTGGTACGATTTGAGAAGCTATCGCTTTGGTCGATAGCTTCTCAAGCTGATCGTGTCGTTTTTGTTGATCCGCACGATATCCAAAAACTAAATCCGCAAAAACAAGGACTCTTTTATCTACCTTTTTTGATTCACCGCCTGTTATTGCGTTCAGATGCGTTTTTGTTTCTTGTAAGACGCTTTGACTGTCCGACCAACGATACCAGCCTACGACCATCAAAACCGTTATTAGCACGGCATACAGCGGTAATAGCCAGTGGCGCCATCTGTGTCCTTCCATCGTCTTCCTCCTTTTACCGTGGGTGAATATAGGTGTAAGCTCCCACGTTTCCTAACGTTTGCAAATTTGGCCCTGGTTGCTGCTTGAAGCCCGTTCCTCCCTGAGAGATGGTAATCGTCCCTTTATCCGAATCCACTGATTCCACATACGCCACATGCCCGTATACCGGGTCTGCCTGCCAATTACCAACCATTTGGCCTGCGGCAAAACTGACCAATGCCCCTTGTTGAGGGGTATGATCGACGCTGAATCCTGCGGCGGCTGCTGAGCTACCCCAGTCAGCACCATTGCCCCAGTTATTAGCAGCCCATCCGGATCTGGCTTTTGCCCACCACGTACACTGACCTACAGGATAAGAATTACCACCATTATGCAGCGTGATATTACCGATTGAGTTACCACTCTTGAATCCAAAAATGGCTAAAAGTTTGTTGACGTTGGGTACCCAGTTAAGATTCAGATTGTTAGGGTCATTAATGGCGCCAATAGGTGCATAGGCGGCGCCTAACTTCTGGACAGTATTCAAACCACGGGTAACAACTAAGTTATGCAACGTGTTCCCGGTGGCATCAATTCCGCCTTCTAAGGATGGATAGGCAATAATGGTTCCCCCGCTCATCTGACCACTAGGATTATTAGCACCACGTACTGCTGCACTGGTTCCCCAAGAGGACTCAGTTCCCATGATAGCGGCAATTAGAGCGGGATTGACGCCCGCTTTCTTAGCAGCATCAATTGAGTAGCTTTCTTTGTCTGCTAAAACGCCATTAGAAAAATACTTAACCCAGGCAGCGTGAAATTTATTAGCATCGAAATCCTGACCAGTTAAATCGCCTCCACTTGTAACTAGTCCATAGGTAGTCGCATACGTGTATTTCACATTTGGTAAAGCAAAGGCAGGATTTAATTCTTCCTCAACTGGTGGCAAAGGTGCTGAACTTGCCGCAACGGTTGAACTGAAAGCGGAGGAAGAGTTTTCTGAAGATAAACCTGGTGCCTGAGAGACGCTTTCTGAGGTGCTTGACAATGATGACGTTGATGAAGACTCGTCAGGAGCGCTCTGCTGCGTGATTTTGATAAGCTGAAGAGTGATGTTCTTTTCGCTAATTCCGATTTGATCTCCTTTCTTGATTTCCTGGTTTGGTTTGACCGTCACGGCTTTGAGCCCACCGGTCACGGTTTGTTTACCATCAGTTGCGATCGTCACACTACTATTTCCAACTGCTGTGACGGTTCCTGACATGACAGCGACAATCTTTTTCCCAGTTTCGCTTGAAATCCGGATGTGATTGGACATATTCTTTTGTCCGCCACGCATTCGCCAGGCGTACCGATCGTTGACCATGATTGTTGCATTCTGATCTTCAAAGGGCGACCCTAAAATTTCTTGCGTTCGATATTGACCCACTTGGCCCATTGCATCTAGCCGGTCTTTATCATCTTGTGAGAGTGCTTTAGGATGGTTCTTCTCCCACTCATCAAAGCTAGACAAATTGACGGTCACAGTTTTTGAATCAACTGTGACCGACATCATTTGATCATGTAATTTTTTTATCTTTTGTTTGAACGCATCGTCGACTGTAAAGTCATCATATTTAATCGACAAGTAGGCCAACTCACGGTCAAAGTCAGAGATTAATTCAATCCCGTCTGTTGTTGCTTCCTGACCATTGATAATCAGTGAACGTCCGTTTCCGTCCGTGTTAGCCATACTGTCAATGACCTTCTTAGTGGCATCAGTGTCCAACTCCGTAATGTAACTGTAGGCATCAGTTAAGGGCTTAGAATCGGCTGTGGTCGACATCGTAGGCACCAACCAGCCAAACATGGAACTCATCAAGGCGATCAGACCAAACACAAGTCCCACTAATAGGAGAATAGCCATCGACTTGATCACGACTGGTAGCATCAGAATGGCCTTTAACAGATGCCTGATTGAACTAATAGGATGACGCCACGAGAAGGTAGCACCCTTTAAAGCACGCTGCTTCATCATTTTTCTGACGGATTTACGGCTGTATGAAGTTTGAACTGGCTTACCTAACTTTTTTGCTAGTCGCTTGCCTTTACGATTCCTATGGCGCTTCAACCGGGCTTTTAAGCGGCTCCCTCCTTGCGTTGTCTTTGACAACGTTTGGTAGGTTGGATCGTTTTGCTCTTCATTTTGCTGACCATTGGTAGCTGCCAGTACCGTACTCTTCTTAGCCGTTTCAATCGCGCCATGTTGAAGCGCTTCTCTACTACGGTGCCGAAAGCGTTTGACCCAACTAGCCTGTTTCTTTTTATGCTTAGCGTTTTGTGCTAAAAGGCCACGCCTAAACTGCCCTTTTTTTCGGACAAAAGGTTTGCCACCAAAGCCGCCAACGCCTTGTATGCGATATTTGTTACCGCGCAAGGCTTTCTTAAACCGGCTCGGATCACTACTGACTAAAGTGTCTTTAGGGTCATGATGCTGCTTATTAAGCAGCATGTCTTTCCAATTATTCGCCACTCACCTCGCCCCCATCCTCATGCAGTTTCTTGCGGGAAATATATTGCTCCATGTCCTCTGGTTTCGTGGACATAATCTTATAAAGCTTGGTCTTTTTCGGAAAGTCATTCTCAAATGGAATGACGGCGTCACCCGCAATCATCAAGCCATGGCCGGAGTCGGCATTGGTGATATAGCCTTCCTCCTGTTCAGACAGATGCAGCATTTCTGTGAGCTGATCACGGTCATTGGCAGCTTGGTCAAGCAAAAGCACAAATTCACTGTTAGACAACATGCGGCGGGCATTATCACTCAGTAGCAAGGTTTCAACGTTTTGCGTAATCCCAGTAGGCAACGCGCCCCATTTACGGGCACGCGACCACAATTCAAAGAAGTAGTTAGATGCAAATTCATTGCTCAAGAGCAGCTGCATTTCATCAACGTAAATCCACGTCCGTTTGCCTGAGTTCCGGTTCTTTGTAATCCGGTTCCAGATTTGGTCAAGCACAATCAACATACCCATTGACCGCAGGTTCTTACCTAAATCCTTGACGTCATAGACAACCACTGAATTGTCGTTGTCTACGTTCGTTTGATGCGCAAAAACAGACAACGACCCTTCAATATATGGCTCAAGCTCAAGCGCAATTTGCTTTCCCTCTTCTTCGGGCTGTTGTTTAAGGGTATTTGATAGATCAACCATCGTTGGCATCGCTGTATGCTGCTCAAAATAGCGTTGATATGTTAACCGACAAGCACGATCAATCAAAGTCCGGCGTTCGGCTGACAGCCCGTTTTTACCACCGAGTAACATGTCGCACATAGACAAAATGAAGTCTGTTTTGAAAATGACAGGGTCTTCATCGTCACCATAATCTTCATTGATTTCCATTGGATTGATATGCGCTGCGGCACCTTGAGAGATCGGTATGACTTCGCCACCCAGCGCTTGTGTAACAGCTGAATACTCACGCTCTGGATCAATAATCAACACTTCGGAGTCAGCATCACGTAACCGTACAGACAGCATTTCCTGCTTGCTGGCAAATGACTTACCAGCACCGGGACGACCTAAAATCATGCCGTTACCAGCTTTCAAGTTCCGACGATCCGCAGTCACTAGGTTTTGAGTAACTTGATTGACGCCATAAACTAGACCGCTACTGTCACTTAGCTCTTGAGCAGTAAATGGTATAAAAATCGCGGCCGCTGAGGTTGTCAGTGTCCGCGATACTGGCACATAATTTTGTCCCCACATGAGCACAGAATTAAGGGCTTGTTCTTGGAGATAATCGAGATTTGCAAATTCGCAGCTATGTCTACGACCGGCCGCTTTAACTTGCTCGATAATCTCATCAAGCTGTTGATCGGTCTTTCCCTGTGCCATGACGAGGAATGTCACGTCAAAGAGTTGCTGGTTATCGTCTTGCATCTGTTGGAGCAAGTCCTCAGCTTCATCAAGGCTGTGCGTCAGGTTCTCCGGTAGAATATCAGGATCATACCCCGCTTTCATCGCCTTCTGCTGCTCATCAGCTTTCTGCTTCTGCATAAAGCCTTTCTTCGTCTGCACCATCTTCATGCCTTTTACTGGATCGATAGGGTGAATTTGAATGGCAATCTCCAAGTCCGCCATAATATCCGTTAAATCAGTAATCAGACGATCGCTGATTTCGGGTGGATAATCTCGCAAGTACAACACTTGTGCAACTTGGTCCCCCATTGTAAAACGGTTCTTTGCGTGTTTGAAATTGAAGCTGGTTGGTGCAATTACTGAGTGTGTCGTCAAGCCACTATATTTGAGATCGTCATAGTCAAAATGCAACACACTGCCAGGCCTCAATGTGGCATTAGCAAGTTGGAGTCGGCGCAAACCATTCAACGGACGCGCTGTTGATCCCATTTGATGAAAACTGGTAACCACATTCGCCTGTAGTTGATTCAAACTGGTTTTAGCACGTTGTCGATCATCAGCATGTTGCGTAAAGGTTACGTACTTCTCCTTTAGGAGACTCGTATTGCCGCTTTCAACTCTTTCTCGCATGATGTGGTTCATCTCATCACGGAGCGCGTTGAGATCATCAGGTCGATGCTTGAAGGACGTCTCCTGCATGAACTGGCGAATGTCCTTTCGCCTATTGATGATGTTAATCTGAACAGTCGATTCACTGTCAAAGCCATTAAGAAACTCTGCATATTTGCTAAAGATGTCACTTTGATGATCGCGATCGCTAATTTGATAGTTAATATCGGAGATCGCAACACTCTTAGAAAAAACACCTGGTGCCACTTCACAGAGGCCGTCTTCATACATGGCACGATAAGCTAAACTGTCTTGAGTTGCTCTTGATGGTGCATTTTTCCGCTCTTGCTTGCCACGTTCCTTTTTGTGGCGTTGTAACAACTTCAAGGCTTTACTATGGCCTGTCTTCTTTGTATTCTTTGATCTTTCCTCGGTTCTTGTGAACATGAAGGCTAACCTCCCTTCGATTTTCATAAATTCTTAGCCCGTTCATTTGTTGGTAATGCAAGATGATGCCGATATACTTTTCTAATGGCATTCCTTTTGGCCTGATCCAGCCAAATGCCAACACTGGCATATCCAATGGGATTAGCACATTACCGGCACTATCCATTGACCAGTGCAACTTCCAGACCAGGAAATAGATAATGCCCGCTGAATAGATGAATGCGATCGTGGCACAGATTAGTTGCCGCAAATCCATTGTGCCTATGATACGTTCTTTGTAGGTCTTGATTTCTTTGGGTACTCTCACGCGTAAAGCCACTGTTACTCACTCCTTTCCTACATTGCTGTTGTCAGCGACTTCGCCCATGAGTTTGTTTGGAAGACCGCAAAAATTAGTAGAATTGAAAATCCCATCAATGATGCTATCAATGGAAGGACGCCACTTTTATCGACATTCGCAAATGCTGTTTTCATGAGGAATGGATAGAACAGCTGCACCATATAAATGAGGGTTCCTTGTATGGATACTGCCATGAAGCTCTTGAAGAAGTTTTTAGCAATCCCTGAAAACTCATGATGGGGCATGGTTGCAATTGGAATAGGTGACACAGCCAAAAACACATACATCTGTAAAAACCGGCCGGTGACAACAACATTAACTAAGACTGTGGCAAGCATGGTAATGAGCATGACAAAAAGAAGAAGCACCATGATCATCAGCTTCGTCCAAAAACCTTCTTTTACTAAGGGACTATAAATATCATCAACGCTAATAACGGTGCCCATATGTCCAGAATTCACTAACTTACCGATACCCTGTGATAGCGTGATACTCACTTGCATAATGGCATTCATGAATAAATTCATGCTATCCATTGCAATCTTACAAAAAGCCACCTTCACTAAGGCGGCTGAAATCAGCCTGACCCCTGCATCTGATCCACCTCCCATAGCTTCTACTTGTTCCGAAATTCGATATAGTTCTAGCAACGCAAACAACGCCAGAATCATATATCCGACCGGCATCATCACATTAGTCTGGATCGTTGTTGCGAATCCGTATAAGTCCTTGCTCCACCCTGCCAACGTTTCGGTAATGCCGTTAGCCTTTGCGGAACCAGAAACGGAGTTCAAGATAAACTTAATAAATCCCTTGATCGTGTTATCCACGCGGTTCCGCCTCCTCACATCACGTTAGTGAAATAGAGTTGAACAATGCTCCAGCAGCAATGATTAAACCGCCACCTGCAATTGTCCAGATACCACTTTGAATACCAGGCCCATTGTGATCCTTCAAAGCACCACCAAGACCAACCAAGCCCCAAGCGGCGTAAATAGAACCACCTGCAATAGCAAATTTTGACATTAAAGAAATCGCTTGAGATAAAACGTTCATGTGTTGTTCCTCCTTATTTATCGATATGTGTCTAATAGATTGACATCAGTCAGGATATCCGAACCCTGTTCGTTCTCCTTGACGTCATCATCCTTGGTTTCCTCTTGACTGACATTAGCCAGGAAATCTGACTCTGATTTGGATTCTTCTGTTTCTACCTCACCACCTTTGTTGTTCTCGCTTTTAAGTTGAGGCTGATATACATAGTCTGAGTGATCCGTTTGAAGCTCCTTGTACCGTGGATGTTTTTCCAACGAATATTTTTGCGACAAAAATGGCGGCACACCTCTGAGCATGTAAATACTCTGGTCGCCGCCAATTCGATCGACTTCATCAGGCGCTAACAAATCACGCGCGATTTTGTCGTAGTTTTGGTTGAATGAGCCATTATTGCCTTTGGATTCACCATAACGCTGAACGTCTATCGTTCCTTTGCCAAGAATCTTGGAAATGTACTGAGCGGTTTCACTGTCGTGTCCGCCAAGGTACAGCAGTGAATCCGAGGCACCGAGAATCGCCTGGTATGACTTTGGATAACGTTCTTTGAGCTGGCTGAGTTCCTGCACAATTGGCACACAGAAAATGCCCCGTGAACGCAAGGTATTGATACGCTTGTCAAATTGTGGAATCTGTCCACTGTTTGCAAACTCGTCCTGCCAACAAACGACTGTTTCATTAAGCCGGCCGTTGGCCTGATGGTCAGCACGTTCTACCAAAGTAGTAAACAATGTTTGGTAAACCAAGCTGACCAAGAAATTAAACGTTTCACTTTGATCAGGTAGGATCAAAAATAGAATCCGTTTCTCTTCTCCCAATTTTTCAAGTTCTAATGTATCGTCACTGGTAATATCAATAATGCTAGGCACATCAAACGGTGCTAAACGAACACCAAGGGAAATGACGATACTCATGGCTGTTTTGGCTGGTGCGAGTTTGAAGATACCATATTGTTTAAGCCCAAACGCATCCGGGAAGTCCTTTTTGAATTCTTCAAATATTAAGTCAAGTGGCGTTGTGTTCCCACCAGCGTCCTCCTCAATTGTTGCTGCTCTGACTAAGTCCAAAACATTGGGTACGTTGGCAACAACACGGTTGTCAGGATTGCCAGACTCTAAACGTAAATAATCAAACAAGGCTTGCATGAGCGCTTTTTCGCCTTTATCAAAGAACGGATCGCTTTTACTTTGCGGTGAGGTTGTGTTTTGCATGATAGCATTCACAACTTCAATGACATCATCCTCATTGTTGATATAAGCGAATACATTGAAATGATCAGTGTGTTTGCGAGTCACCAAATCAAAGACCTTAATCTTATAGCCAGACTTCTCAAAAAAGTTACCCACCCATCTAAGCGTCTGTCCTTTGGTATCAGTAACAACATAGGAGCTGGAACGCTGCAATAGATTAGGTACGACAACGGTTCTGGTTTTACCAGAACCAGCACCCCCGATGACCGTCACAAATTGATTTCGCTGCAGTTTCATTGGCCGTTTATGATCCAAGTCATTCAAATACAGCTTTTCCGTGGCCGTCATAATCAGGTTGTTATCTGGGTTTTTGGTATCCTCAAATGGGAGAATATCCTTATGAGTCCCCCATTTTGCGCTCCCGTGTTCCTCACCTGGTCGATAATTTTTCTTATTGGTCAAGGCATATAAAACTACCAGCGCTACAACTGCCAGTAGAATAAGACCACCTAGGAATGGTTTGCCATTGAAAGTCGGCGGCCACCAAGAAACCTTGCCAAGATTGTTAGACACGTACAGTATTTTGTCGAGTATAGACTTAGCGTCTTTGTCCTGGACGTTATAGGCGGCTCGCGTTAAACCACTGCCAACGATATATACCGCAGAACTACCAATAGCCACAAGGCCGAAATTCCAGACTAGGTTTTTCGCTTTTTCTTTGTCCATCAGCGCTCACGTTCCTTGCTACGCTGTCGCGGCTTTTTCTCTTTTTGATTGCGTTCCTTTGCGGTCACTTTAGCCTTTTCAATCTTTTCTTGAAGCGTTTGGCCGTGTTCGGGTGTTTTGTCAAAGTCCTTAACAACCTTCTGCAAAACAAGTTGAACTCGGTCTACATCAGCACCCTTAAAAAAGACATGGTACATGCCCGTTTCCTTGTCTCGGCGGATAGAAAAGTCAACGTGATACTTTTTAAACTTCTTTCCGAGCGCGCGCAGATCGGTTTTACTAATATCCACGTGTTCTAGCGCACCCCTTTTTTGCAATTCCGCAATGTTTTGTTTACCAGTCGTCCGCTGATGATGGATTGCTTGTTTGCTCATATCCATTGCTTTACTTGGCAACTTGACGGCCAGTGCTTTAAGGAGCGCTTGCGCGGACAAGGTGCTTAACCGTAGAACATACTCTGCTGCTTGGTTGTCCATTTGATTCACCTACCCTTTTTAGACCGTTTCACTGACTGTTACGGTCAAATTTTGCGTTGTTGTTTGGCCGAATTTATCCGTCACGGTATAAGTCAGCACATAGCTGCCAGGTTTACTGGTATCAACCGAACCTTCGACATCAACAGTGACATCGCCATAAGAACTGGTAGCCGTAACACTAGCCTTTGGATCAAAGTGATCGCCAACTTTGAGTTTTGTCGGTACTTTAGACAGATCAAGGGTTGGCTTGTCAGCCACAACGTTGATAGTTACTTCCTTGACGGTCTTCTGTCCAAACTTGTCAGTGGCTGTATAAGCAAGCTCATAGCTACCAGGCTTGCTGGTGTCAACTGATCCATCTACAGCCACAATCACATCGCCATAAGGACTAACCGCTGTGACATTGGCCTTCGGGTTAAACTGGTCTCCCACCTTGAGTTCCGTTGGAACCTTCGACACATCAAGTGTCGGTGCCGTGGCAAACACCGTAACCGAACGTTTCAGCGTTGTCACAGCACCATTCTTATCAGTGACGGTATAAATTAGTTCGTAATCACCAAGTTTGCTGGTATCAACGTCTCCTGCAACCTTGATTTCCGTTGTGAGGTCACCATCTTGATAATCATCAGCCGTAACACCTTGTAACGGATCAAAGGCATGACCAACCTCAGTTTGATTGTTCCCCGAGACATGAATAACGGGAGCGTCATTAGTCACGACAACATCACGCGTAGCACTCGTTTTGTGCCCTGCGCTGTCTGTCACTTGGTAGGTCACTTGATAAGTCCCCTCCGTGTTAACGTCCACAGTGCTGCATAACACAACCTTGTTGGTCAAATCACCATCTTTTACATCATGAGCACTTACACCGTCCATTAAATTGAAGGATTTTTGACCTAAATGCAGATGCAGGTCATCAGCAAAGGATATGGTCGGGGCTTGGTCAACTGGTGCTGGTGTTGGATTCGGATCTGGCGTTGGGTTTGGCTCTGGTGTTGGCGTTGGATTCGGATCTGGCGTCGGGTTTGGCTCTGGTATTGGTTCCGGCGCTGGATTTGGTGTTGAACTAGGTTCCACCGATGGCGTCGTCTTGGTATCAGTCGTCTGTTTATCTGTTAACGGTTTAGGTTCAGGCGTTGTTCCTGTATTGTCTGCCGCTTTTGGCGTGTTCTGTTCCGCTGTTGCCTGATCTGCCAACGAAATAAGGCTTTGACTATTACTCGACTCAAGCTGTTTGCTCAAATCATTTTTACTGAAAGGAAAGGCGACTACTGTTTGATCACTTTTATCGCTATTCGGCAGATCCGGAGCCAGGGCATCTTTTATGGTCTGATCGGCTTTGTTAGAGGAAGGCTTTGTGTTCTTCTGTTTTTGCTCGACCTTTTTTGACGGCGTCCGCCATTGCTTAGATGGAGTGCTACTTTTCTTGACTGATTGCGAAGCGGGGGCAGCGTTTAACTGATAAGCCGTATAGCCGCCGCCTCCCAAGACAATCGCACTTATCAGCAAGATTGCTGCTGTTTTCTTTTTGTTGTTTGCCATGAATGAATCCTCCTTTTTCCGCATTAATATGCTTCAACAAATCGCTTAAACTCGTTCTGAGGGCGAACATAAGCCACGATCACGCGCTCTTTGCTTGGTAACACCCGCACGATCTCACCAATACAAGTTGTATCTGGCAGAATAGGCCAACCGGTTTCGATACTTAACACGGCATGACGCAACTTCAACATCAATGCCTTCTCCTTTGGGGGTGGGAATCTGATTTCAAGAAGACCATTGTGCCGCTTAGCTTCCTTGATGTCTTTTGTTTGAAGAACCAAATTGAACATATGATCACCTCTTATATCAAGTTTTTTGGGACGGACTTAATGCGTTCTCCGCTAATCACTAGACTGCCGTCTTTTTTTAATTCAGCTGACACCACCTTTAGAACCAAAACATTTTTCAGCTGGTTAGGCGGCTTAATATTGCCAATCACCACCGTCATACCAGGCTTAATTGGATAATCAGCATGATCCTTAACCCATGAAGCTCGGACTCGATAAGAAAGAGCATCATGATCTTTCGAAATCAACTTCAAATTGCGATCATGTAACCAAATACCTACAGGTTCAGCCATGTTCAGTCTCCTTTCTTTAACGCAAAAAACACCTGCAATTAGCTGGCATTTGGCGTTCATTATTTTGGCATTAGCCAAGGCCGCTTCGTGGAATCGAACCACGTTTCCCAGTAGCGGCATTTGTTGTCCAGTGACACACCATTAAATTGCGTAGCAGAGCACAACTTTGGTAAAATGGAGGTACGTTAATACCTAATAAAAACGCGCCCTAGGGCGCGCTTTTTGCTTGTTGACGATGTTTTTCAAGAGCTTCCTGTCGTTCCTCTTCACGAGAACACAATCCGCTAATCCGAATAGTTGCAAGCTCACACAAAAGGATAAAGCCTAGTAATACCCAAAAACTGCATTTGAAAATCAGCCACAACATCTTAATCTCTCCTCACTTTTCAGTTTTTGAATTGTAGGACGGTAAAAAGCCTGAATCATAAAGTCTTTTCTCAGTAGCAATCAACCGACACACCAATGTTGAGGGTCGTTCCTTAGTAACCTGACAAAGAGCTTTAAGCTGCTGCTTCTCTTCTGGCGTCAAGGTGATTTGGTAACGTTGATTATTTTTGTTGGCTGTCATCTTTCCTCCATTCAAAGGTTCTGGTGCAAATTTTCCTCGCTGACTTGATTTTAGTATACTGGGTGCCAAGAAACGAGGGATTGCGCGCATGAATCACTTTAAGGGACGCCACTTTCAAAAGGACATCATCTTAGTAGCCGTTGGCTACTATTTCAGATTCAGTCTCAGCTATCGTGACATCGTTGAATTGCTTCGGGATCGGGGTATCACTGTTCATCACACCACGGTCATGCGTTGGGTTCATCACTATGGCCCCATCTTTAAGGCTCTATGGCGTCGGCATCAAACAGCTCACGCTAAAAGTTGGCGAATCGATGAGACCTATATTCGAGTTAAAGGCCGTTGGGCCTATTTGTATCGCGCTATTGACAGTAACGGTTTGACCATGGATTTTGAGCTACGAAAACACCGCGATTATACCGCATCCTATCACTTTTTGAAGCGTCTCTTGACGACCAATGGTCGGCCTGATCGATTAGTCACTGATCAATATCGGGCAACACTGAAAGCAGTGAAGCACCTGATAAAGCAAGACTATTTGAGCAAATCAGCCCACCAATGTTCCAAATATCGAAATAATTTGATTGAACAGGACCACCGATTCATTAAACGTCATCGTGTCCGCTCAGCAAGCTTTCAAAGCATTCGAACCGCTAGTGCAACGTTGAGCGGTGTGGAAATTGTTCACGCAATACGCAAAAGAACCCGACGAGAGTTAAGTCTCATCGGGTTCTCAGTCGTGGACGAATTAGAAGCATTGTTAGCTGCTTAACCTTTAACATAGTATCAATAGCTGGGTAGATGTCCATCTCTTAGACTGTTTGCACCAGATCCCTTATCAGTAGTACGATGCTACAAGTGAATGAGGCTGCTTGCAGCGAAAGCGAGTGTCTGGTAACCAGCATTCCCGCAATGATCAGAATGATTTGGATCACCGCAACAATGATCATAAAATCTCGATTGTACCGTCCCTCTTGCGTGGTGATTTTTTTCTTGCGAGTTAACCAAATGATGACCAATATCAAAACGATCGTTAGTAAATTCCAAACTGCTACAAGCATGGTACACGCCTCCTTTTAATCATATTAAAGCCGTTTGTGCCTTTACAGCAACATAAAAACCCCGACCGAGTTAGGTAGCAGTCAGGGCTCTTTGGAGATGGTAAACGTTTGACACCCACATCCGGCTAAAAGTAACCCTGACACTAAAATGATCCCACCCGTTTTTACCATCATTTTCATTTGTTTCAGCCTCCTATTTGGCCTCTTCTTATGCGTGGTTATAGCAAATTGCTATCAATGACAAGGACTCTTGGCGCTACTTCCTGTTGTAAGGTTTGCTTTTCTTTTTCAATTAAAGCATCACGAAAGTCTGCTAAGTCATGCGCTTCAAGCGTTATATCGGCTGCACGCGTCAGAGAAACTTCATGAGGATTTAATTCATCAAAAGCGTTGTCAATTTCCCCTTTGTAAATTACAATGGCTTCTTCTGGGCTATTAGCTGAAATCAATGCATAATAATCATGATCTTCAGTTCTAAACTCATAGAATCGCATGATGATTGCCTCCTATTCGCCATTCCTTAACTGGATGTTGTTGGTGATACGCCCATTCCTGCTCTGGTAATTCCGGTTTAAGCTCCTCAGTTTCTCCTGGTCTTAAAGCCGTCATGTAATACCCATGATCAACAAAAGTATAACGCACGCCCTTTTCCAAATGTGGTAGAGTCTTCCCCACACCATTAACAAAAGGCACTTTTGTCTGTTTAAGCACCCAAACTCACCGCCTTCACACTTGATCCTAATACCCCATGTCGTACGACGATTCGTTGATCGGTCTTGCTTTCTGCTAAGATCTCAATCCATTCACGTTGTCGTACCAGATCGTGGTCATATAACCGTCGCGCCCGATCATAAGTTGCGTAATAAATACTCGTCAGCCGATGTTGTTGCATAAACACAAGTAACTGGTCGATTGCTTTCATCTCTAGATTACCTCATTTCAATTTCTGAATGAACAGCGTTTTGGTGACGTTTCCCCTTTAACCTGACGGTCTTACTGCGATTGAGCCAGGCCATTAACAAGTGGCGTTCTTGCAGACTCAAGTCATGCATATGAGCGCGGCGATATTTAAAATAGTCTTCAACCGTCGTGATCTTGCCAAGTTTAGTCATGTTGACAAACTCAGTCACAACTTCATGTTGCTGTAGCTTTTTTCGCTGTTGCATGGCACTACTCCTTTTGGTTCAACTAACAATATGATGCCTACGCATGAAGCATAGGTGAGGTCTGACCTCATGGTTTCTTAAAAAGCTAATAAACGTTTTTATTGCGTGAAATTCTCGAGTTTTCTAGGCATGAAACTCGCTAAACCTCAGCGTCTATGACGCTCGATTGACAGCTCTAGGCATATGCTGACGACCTTTCCAGCCATTCACTACCACCCAAGCAAAAACTTGCTGACACTCACCGTCGAGTGATTCACGGTCTGGTTCTAAGCCGCAGCAAAGAACGGTCAAACACATTATGTCTCGCCCGTTTTGATGTTGACACGGACTATTGGTGGCGGCACGGAATACCGAGGCGTTCCTCACCCGCTTGATTTCGCGGGCAACCATCTCCCCTTCACATACCGGCTGTGAGGAACACCGTCGAAAAAGGCCGGAGGGAGTTTAAGGCTATTCAGATTTCAAAGAGCTAAAGTTAGTTGTGCGTTCACACGCACGCATCATATTGTGAGTTGAACTGGCGTGATTATGACAGCTTGTATAAAGCCGCCTGTGGATGTTTGCGCTTGGCAATCATCGTATGGTCGCTGTTGTAAACACTGCGAATCTTGGGGTAAAGCTGTTCAATTGCCTCAACCGAAGCATGATCCCGATCGTAAAAGGAACCATTCGCGTGATTGATGAGCACCCGTCGATCAAAAGTCCGAACGCAAAATGCCTGTCTTACAACTCCTGAACGTGCTAGAATAGCCATTGTAACAACTCCTTTCTTAGGATCAGCAGCACCAAGAGAAACACAAAAATAAGGGGCGCGCTGCCTGCTGGCAACGCGCCCCTCACTTCGTCTTGTTTGGCTGCTATTTTGACGTCTCCTACTTTCGCTCTAAGACTTCTCTAAGAGAAGTTCCACAGCGGTCACAAGGTCTGTTAAAATAAACTTGCCGCGCTTAACGCGGTGAAGACGGCAGTTGCTAGGCTAGCGGTGACTAGTTCTAGTAACAGTCACAGTGCGCTTATCCTGGATTGGTAGTCTAGGTCAGTGCTGTGATGCTGTCTTATTTTTTTGTATTCCCCTTGCTACTGTTGATTCTGAATTCAAGATAACACTTGAATTTTTTGAATGCAAGCATTAGTGTGTAGAGGAACAAATTAAGTAAGGCAAACATGTGTTGAATTGAGCAGGTAGACAAACGAATGTTCGCCTATATTTATTATAGGACCTGGTTCCTTTTTAGACAAGAATTTTTCTAATTCTTGTCTTTCTTTTTGCTCTTCTCTAGGTTGGCTAACTCTTCACGAACCCTATGATGGCGGCGAATCACTTTACGAACTCGGTTATGTTTTTGCTGTGCAGAATCAAATGGCCCCCGGTAATCTTTCTGTCGTTGTCGCTCAGTTCTTTGTCCTTGTTTGACTTGAACAGACGAGGCATATTGGCTTGTGAACTCAATCATAAATTGATCTGGTACAACCCGGCCATCTTGTAATTGCCGCTGCTTTTGTTTGGTAACATAAAGCACCATCACATCATGTAGCTGGCCATCTTTGCCACGAACATGCGCAACTCGCCCTAATGGCCGATCCGGAATGACCAAATCATCAGGGACTAGCCAGTAGTATTTAGTCGGTCGAATGCGCTTTGGCGTCATGAAGTAACCTGCCATCATAGTAACTTTTCCAAGTACCTTGACGTGACGATTACGATGCTGCGTAAAGGCTTTTAACTCCGTATCAGTCTCTGTTTGTTCCTGGATCAAGCGTTCTTTGACGGCGGCATAGCTGTGCTTTCTAGCTTCTTCCGCTCGTTGATTAGCAGTTTTTTGTGCCTCTGCCAGAATATCCTCTCGTTCATCAGGATCACTCGTTTGAATCATGAGTAAATGCAGACCGGCACGTTCTGCCTCAGTTAGCTCTTTGAGGTTTTTGAGCGCTACCTCTTCCGGAAAGGCTTCACGTTTCCGTTGATTAAACTCTTTAGAATTCATCAGGGTCGCCTCCATTAGCTGTCATGAGTGATTTGTTCCAGTATGCCACCAAGGTCTCTTTCATAGCACCAAACAAGTAATTTTCGACATTGTTAATTTTTTTACTGTCAGAACGTAAAACGTTAAAAAACCGGCGCATAGTCTTGTTGATCATTTCTTGGCACCGCGGATCATCTAGGACAATTGCCGTTCCTTCATGTTCCCTTTCTACAGCCTTTTTGGCATTTAGAATAATGCCTAGAAAGCGACGCATTTGTTTAGGCGAGCGACACCAAAGCCCTAGTAGTTCAACACCTTCTTTGTTGAGAAAGAGGCCGCCATTTGCTGATTCAGGTAAATAATCTTTGGCCCTTCTCACTAGGTCTTGATTTTGTTTACGAATAATTTCCGGGGAATATTGATCGGTAGAAAAGTCGAACTTTTCTGTCTCTTTATTGTCTCTAGCTTGTGTCTCTAAGTCTTTATATTGATATACTAAAGAATTTTCAGTTCCGCTTGTAGCAAGGGATTGAGGGACTTTATCGCGGGCTAAAGAATTTTTAGTTCCGCTTGTAGCAAGGGATTGAGGCATTTTATGTCGGGCTAAAGAATTTTTAGTTCCGCTTGTAGCAGGGGATATAGTACTTTGACTTGCTTCATTCTCGCGTTTGTACACGTCGGTTGCAGATACATTGAGATCGCCCAAATATAAGCGATTGGGATTATTCCGTTTCATTTTCGGATCAAAGCCCATTTTTTTCTGGAAGAGGAGGTTTGCTTGTTCTAACTCTTTTTTGGTTTTGATTACCTTGGGTTCGGAGCAGTTCAAAATCTGTTGAAGCTCAGTATTTGAAAAAATGAAGTAAATATTTCCGTTTTCGTCCACCCAGTCATTGTGAAGCGAATATTCCAGTCGATCTTTCAAAATGACGTACGCCAACTTTGCTTCTGCAGAAAGGTTTTTGTATGTAGGACTGTACAAAAGAACTTTTGGAAACTGAAAGAAAAGAGTCCCGTAAACTTTTGTCGCTTGGTAAAATTTAAAACTCGAATTTATTGGGTTCATTTTAAAAACTCCTTGTGGTTCATCTATTTATGGTAGAGCAAACAAACATTTGATAATTCCATATAACAACACGACTGTATACTAGTGATAACGTCCTGTAAAGGACTATAGTTAAAATAATAATTCTGGTATACCAGTATACCCGTATACTCAGTAGATGTGTATACCAGTATACTGGTATACTGGTATACACGACCTTTTTTGCATAAACTATTTTTGATCAAAAAAGCTTAAAAAAATAGCGCTTAAGGCGATATATAAAAAGAATTCAAGGTATACAGGTATACCTGTATACCTTGAATTCTCCCTTATATCGTCAAAAAGTATACCGGTATACTTTTACAAAGGTATTCATAGGTGCTATAATGTTTGTAGGAAGGCGGTATTTATATGGCTAAAACTTACGTTGTTGGGAACTTCAAGGGCGGTGTTGGTAAAACAAAAACCGTTACGATGCTAGCTTATGAGAGTGCAGTAAAAAAGAGAAGAAAGACTTTGGTAATTGACCTAGATCCTCAAGGTAATGCAACAAGCGTTCTTGGACGAACAGGCGGCTTGAGTGCCATTACTAAGAATGTAACAGATGGGTTTATCAGCGGAAACTTACGGAACCAAATAACAAAAGTGATACCCCGCTTGGATATTATTGGTGCAAGTACGAGCTTTAGAACGTTACCAAAGTTGTTAATGTCAAAATTTCCGGAGGACGAAGATCAGCAAATGCTGTATTTGAAGACACTGCTGGAACCCTTAAAGGATCAATATGACAGTATTTACCTTGATGTTCCGCCGACTATCTCGGATTTCTCAGACAATGCAATGATGGCTGCTGATTACTGCATTATTGTTCTTCAAACACAAGAACTCTCTCTTGATGGCGCAAAGACTTATATTTCCTACATGCAATATTTAGCAAATAACTATAATTCTGATTTAGATGTTCTTGGAATAATTCCATGTATGTTGCGACCTGGTGGTAGGGTAGATGAAGATGTTCTACATGCGGCTCGGGATCTTTATGGGAACAACGTTTTACACACCGTTGTAAAATATCAGGAACGACTAAAGGCATATGATGCTGAAGGAATCCATATCAACAAAACCACACTAGGCTACGAAGATAGTTGGGATATTAGAGCACATAAAGTTTTTGAAAGTGTTCTAGACGAACTAGATGAAAATCAAAAGAAACTTGATAAATACCGAGAAGGTGAGCTAAATGAGTGACGAGAGCATTCAACCGATTATTGACCATCATAAAAGAAAGCAATCAAGCGGATTAGAGCGGAAGCAAGTCTCAATTGCAGGGACAAATGATTTTTCGGCTACTATTGATAAGAAGGTTGTGAATAATAACTCGCCAGCGGATGATTCTCGATACAAAGCGACTACAACAATGAAAATATCACCAGTAACAAACTTGAAGTTGCAGACTTTAAAGCCATTTATAAATGAGCAAAAGTCTAGTGATCGTTCAGATACAATGAATGACTTAATAAATGTTTTGATTGAAAGTTATATTGGAAAAAATCTGACTGCACGGCAGGCAAATGCGTACAACCAAATGTTTGGGTTACAGCTCAGTATGTTGAAACCTAAACAAAAATAAGCACCATACGTGTTTGAGCACAGTACATTAAGTGCAATTAAAAGTTACAGACGATTATGTCCGTGAATTAAATCTTCAAGAATATCAGAATCAGGGTGAATTAAATGCCGTGTGTTGCGATATTCAATGTTTAGGTTAGAATGCTGCTTCAAAGAGGAAAGAAAATGCTCATATTGGCCTTTATCACGTTTAAAGCAGGCAATCTCATAGCTTTTGATCAACTTTGCTTTGAACCGCTGCATGTAGATGAAGAATGAGTAGCAGTCTTCAAAGTGGTTATCGACCACCACCAACCAATAACGAGTGTGCGGCGCACGGGTGAAGTAATGATCGTACTGTGACAGCATGGATTGGATGCCAAGCCGCAGTTCGGTTTCCTTATCCATGATGCCCACCAACCAATCCGGCACGATCAATTGCGGTCGCGCCTTTTTCTTTGGAGTAACCCCGCACAATTGCTTTGTAGCCATATAGTTGACGAATCTTGTCAATTGTTTGATCTAACAAAACGTTTGCTTCCTCCTTCTCTGCTGACTCAAATAGACTAAGCTGCATCGAGCTTGCTTGACTGATGCGATTAACACGAACTGAAACATTTCTGACGGCATGGCCGTTCCACTTACTATGGAAGAGAAAGCGAGCGGCGCGAATCAAATCGTCAGTGCGGTTTGTGGGATCAATCTTCATTTGCGCACCGAAACCGGAGGTGCCCGCCTCTTCTGCATCAGCATAACCAATCCCAACGCTAATCACTTCACCTTGTACTTGATGGTGACGAAGTCGGCCCGCCACTTGATCGGCGATCTCACTGAGCACGACTTCAATCTCCCTTGCCTGCGTGTAATCACGCATGAGTACCTGACTATTGCCATAGCCTTTGTTCTCGGCGCGTGGCAAATAGCGACGAGTCAAATCCGAGTAATCAATACCCCATGAATGGAAATACAAGGCATCGCCGAGAACGCCGAAGCGTTGATGTAATAAAAGCCGATCGGTGTGTGCAAGATCATAGAGGTTGTGAATGCCTATTGCGTTAAGCTTTTTTGCGGTACGGCTGCCAATTGACCAGAAATCGGCTAAGTCATGTAGTTGCCATATGGTTTCGGGAACCCGGTCGTAAGTCCAAGTGGCTTGCCACGGAGCGGCCTTCTTGGCTTCGTTATCGAGAGCCAGTTTTGCCAGTAGAGGATTCTGACCAATCCCAACGGTCGTGATAATGCCAAACTGATCAAACACCTTTCTTTGAATTTGCGTTGCAATTTCTTGATTGGTACCGAAGAGATTGTGTGAGTGGGTGACGTCAATAAAGGATTCATCAATGGAATAGGGGTACCAATAAGCATCGTCAGTAAACTGGCGATAAATACGATTAATCCCGTAATTCTTGCGAATGTAATCCGCCATCCGTGGTTCGGCCAGTTCAATCTGCATGTCGTCCCGTAATTGAAAGCGGCGCGTGCTCAAGCCAACATGGTAACGTTTCTTGCAGTTGGGACTAGCAGCTAACACCAGGCCGCCAGGAGAATCGCCTTTGCTAAGCACGGCAATATCAGCTGCCAGCGGGTGAATGCCGCGTCGAATGGCCTCAACTGATGCGTAAAAGGACTTGCAGTCAATACACATGATGTCGTGTACCGGTAGTCTCGTTGGATCATCTAGTGGCGTGGTCATGCTAATGCCCACCACCGATCAGGATTGAGCAAAGCTACGTTACGAATATCAGCTGCATTGACTGATTGGGTGTCGCCGTTCTTGAGTTGTAAATAAACCTGATCGTCCCAATGACCAATGACGGCGCCCTCAATATCTGGTAGCAACCGATCATCGTAGGGTGTGCCAATTTGAACGGCTACGATTTTTGCATTTTGCCAGGCATCTTCAAGGATGTCGCTAATGGTTTCTTGAGACTGTTCTGGCTTTGGTTCGACAGGACGTTCAGAAATGGAAGCTTTCTCCATATAGGCAGAATGATCACTGAGAATCCAACCGAGCCATTTCTTCATGCACCGATCAGGATAAAGCCACTTTTCTTGCGGCACATTGTTTTCCATAATACTGACCTCCTTTATGTATTTTATAGTTATTATACAAACACACGTTCTCGATTGCAAACATACGTTTGCCTAAAACCGCAGGACGTTTTATACTGAAATTGAAAGACAACAGTAAAAAAGGCATGTAGGATGACATGCCTTTTGCTGAAGCCTTGCTATGAATTGAATCTTGTTTTGAGGAGGAAGCACAATGGATTGTGAAGAATTTGAAACGTATTTGAATGCTAATAGTCGTGTGGTTGCTATTTTCCGCAGCCAGGCTTTGACTTACCAACATAGTAGAAATCGTCAGCGTTCTGCATCAAAGCGATGGAGTGAAACAGCTGTAACAAGTGCTGTCGATAAAATGGTCAGTCAGTTTATTGACAACGTATACGATAAGCTCAAAACTAACATTAAAGAAAATAAGTTTCAGCCTTATGACAGTTGGGTTAACTTTATTGAAGGTAACGAAGTGTTAGATAATTTAGAAGAAACGGTGTCGGAAATTGAATTTGACGAAGAGTAAAGCCAGCCATTCTTCGACTTAATCCATTTGTTTTTCCCCCTATGTTTGATAGTTCAAACTTGGTTATGTTGTTGAATCTTAGAACCTGTCTAGTATCTGCTGAATCTGGTAGAATTGTGGAAAACCGACTGAGGAGTTTGTCATGCCAGATTATCCAAGCAATATTTCTCCCCAGTTTACAATTCAAGTGCAACACCCTGACGACAGGGAAGTCAACACTTTTTCGGACAGTTTGCTAAGCGACTTTTTGTGAAGCTTGGTCATACAAGGAAAGCCATGCTACTGGTGCAAGATAGTCTAAGCGTGCTTGTACCCTTACGCGGTTGTAAAAGGTCTCGATGTAAGCGAAGACTTGCGCTCTCAGTTCATTGATATCTTTAAATTGTATCTGATAAATGAGCTCTTTCTTCATGATGGCAAAGAAGCTTTCGCTCCAAGCGTTATCACCCGGTTTTCCCAATGCTGAGAAGCTACGTTGCCAATGATATTGGTTGACCAACTTTGTCACTTCTTTGGCCGTGTATTGGCTACCACGGTCACTATGAAAAATACACGTTTCTGGCAAAGCCCACCTTTGGTGGGCTTGTTTAAGTGTCGCTAAGACTAAATCCGTGTCCATATGATTGGATATTTGATGAGCTAACACTAGGTTGCTGTTCAAATCCCTTATTTGGCAAATGTAAGCTTTTCCTTCTGATGTTGTCGTCTGTGTAATGTCACTTGATAAGGCTTCAAACGGCTTAAAAGATTGGTGTTTCACTAGATTGGGATAATCACCTTGACGAGCAAGGCGGCTATCGGTCAAACTCTTCGGATGACGACAACGTAGCGTTGAATACAGACCGGCATCAGCCATCAGACGGGCAACTCGGTGATAGGAAGCTTTATTACCATTTTTACGCAATAAACCGCAGATGCGTTTGGGCCCGTAAGTGCCCTGTCCTTGATCAAAAAAGTGTTTGATTCGTTGACGATATTGCCTTTCTTTGGCGTTTCGCTTTGGCAAAGCTCTCCGCCAAGCATAATAACCACTCGTTGATACGTCTAACAAACGCGCCCACCTTACCACAGAAACAGAGGTTTCCCTCAACATAAAAGCATACTTATCGCTGGGGGTTACTTCTGGAGACTGGCAAAGTAGGCGGCGGCTTTTTTTAACATATCACGCTCCAATGCTAATTCGGCATTTTCACGTTTTAAGGCACGGTTCTCAGCTTCTAAAGAAGCAAACGGTGTTTGCTTTCCATCTTCGGTATATAGCTTCCGCCAACGATACAGGGCACTTTCAGGAACACCAAGTTCGGAGGCAATGATTTTAACTGGTTTGGAAGAGTTAAAACTCAAATGTACCGCATTTTTCTTAAAATCTTGGTCGTAGCGATTGCGTGAATAGGTCATTTTGAGGACTCCTTTCGGATAAATCAATTCTCTTATGTTTCTGTCCGAAATTCTAGTACAGACCCTAACAGCCTAGACCACTATCAAGAATTCGTTATCATCGTTGCACTTGACTTGAAAATTGAGGCAGTAATTTAAGTGTATTATCTAGTTGAGACATCTATTCCTACCCCGCTTAAATCATAGCACTAGGGAGGCTTAGATGCCTTTTTTTGTTATCAAAAAGGGCCTAGTACTTTTGGAATGGAAATACTTTCCAACACCAAAAATTCTAGACCCGATAATAACTATTAGTATAAGCAAAATTGTTGTATATTTAACATGTGTAACCTATAGCTTAAATCTTTCGAGTTGTGACTGAATCCACGACTTATAGGATACATATATATGTTTTTTTAGAAAGGAGAGGGGCAAACTTTATTTGTTAAAATTGGGTTCAAAAAATAAAAATTGACTATTTCGAAATAGAGGTAAACTATGAACAAGAAGAAAATAGGACAGCAAATATATTCTTTGGTTCTGATTTTTTTGCTGTTCTTACAATCATCAGCTCAAGTTGTAGGAGCCGTTACATCTAGCCCCAGTGCGGCCGATCATTCGACAGAGGTTCAACTTCTAGGGGCAACTCAAGAAGCTGCTGGATCACGGAACATTGACCTGAAGCTTTCATTAAATAATTCAACAGATGAAAGTATTCATAAGGAAGTTTCAGTATCTGTTTCTAACAATCAGCAACTGAAAGATACGAGCAATTCTAATATTCTTGATGCCAATCAAAAAGTTGTCGGGAAATATACCTATTCGGCCAACAAATTAGAGTTAGAGGTTTTAGGTAATGTTTCTGGCACAGCAACTATCCAACTAAGTCTCACGGAGGCTTCATCCTTAGAAGGATCTGTCAATTTTTCGACGGATAGTCAAAATGTTGTTGCAAAGCTGACTGATTCTATTGAGAAAACAAAAGCTGATAAGCCTTCGACCAATGCTAGCAGCAAAGCTGCGCCTAGTGTTACGGCGACAAGCCAAGGTGAAAAGGCAGTTTCTAAGAGTACTGAGGGCAATGATATTTCAAAGTATTTGCCAGATGACTCCAAAGGGACAATCATTACTGGAGCAAAGATTGAATTCACAGATAGCGATGGTCATACTGTTGATCGCACACAAGTGACAAAAGATACCAATCTTAATTTTCAATATACGTGGGCAATTCCGAATGATATGAAAGATGGGTATCAGCTTAAAGATGGTGACTATTTCTCATTTAAGTTACCCGAAGGAATTACCTATAAACCAGGTACGGGAACTCTTGATGACTATGGAACTTATAGCATAGCTGCTGATGGCACAGTTAAGTTCATCTTTAATAGCAATGTTGAAAGTGTGAACAATATTGAAGGAACATTTGGGTACACCGCTACTATTAGTAGTGATTCATCATCTGGCAAAGATACAATTAAAATTGATAAGACAAGCGGTCCTGTTGAAATACCGATTGTTGTCCATCCATCAGGTGGCAATGATATTGCTAAAACTGGCCAACTAACCGGGGCTAACACATCTGGAAATAACCCAACAGGGATTACGTGGAACGTCACAATTAATACCAATGGTAAAGAGCTAAAGAATGCAACAATTTCTGATCCAATGCCAAGTGATACTACCAACACTGTGCCGACCACGCTGAAATCGGTTAGTGTATATCCCTTGACAGTTAATCTGAAGGGGAATGTGACTAAAACTGGCGATCCCCTTAAAGAAGGTACGGATTACAAGGTTGAAAATGGAAAAATCACATTTGTTGGTGCATATGCAGATACCTATCAGGCTTTTAAGATTGCATACACTAGCGACATCGATTCGAGTAAATTACCAGATAATGGCGGAATCTTAACCTTTACGAACAATGCTACCTTAACTAACGGTGATAAAGACTCTCCAGCTAGTGCGACAGTAAAGGCTAACTACGGGAAACTTTTAAACAAGAGTTTTGACGGTCAGGATAAGAATGGTAGTCAAAAGTATAATTGGCATATTTATTACAATTATGGCGAAAAGACACTTTCTGCCAATACTAAGTTGGTAGATACGTTATCAACGGGCCAAACATTCCCGGAGGACAATAAGCTTTCATTAGTTGATGAGGCTGGTACGCCTATCAGTACTGATGACTATAAAGTAACTTACAATGTTGATAGAACTGAAATGACTATTGTTTTCCCCAATGGGCTGAACAAGGGAGTCAAAATTTCATATCAGTCACAAGTAACAGACCCAATTGGTGATAAAGGCCAAAAGATTAGTAACAGGGTAGATAGCAACGGCCAAACCTCTAATTCTGAAAATAATTCAGTCGGACAGCAGGGACTAACTAAGTCCCTCGGTAGCGTTGACTATAATGCTAAGACTGTTACATGGAACTTTGATATCAATATGGCCCGCCAAAATATGAGCAATTGGTCAATGACCGATCCAGTCCCGGATGGGCTGACTGTAGATTATGATTCCTTTGTTCTGAAAGATAAAGATCATAATACAACCCTCACTGAAGGAACGGACTATGTGATTAGCAAGCAAGGGAACGGTTTTACCATATCCTTCGCTAATGCTTTAAAAAAGCATGCTACAAGTTGGTATACTCTGAGTTATAAAACTGACTTTGAAACGAATAGCCTTCCGAATGGGGGTAAGTGGACTAACACTGCTACGGCAACTTGGACTGATAAAGACGGCCAAGATCATACAAATAAGGGACAGGCAGACTTCACCCCTAAGACTGAGTTTAAAAATGATGGCAGCAAGTCGGGGAGTTATAATGCTGTTTCTAAACAAATTACTTGGACCGTGGTTGCTAACTATAATCAACGTAAACTTAGCAATGCCTCTATTACTGATCCAATTATTGGTGACCAAGACTATGTAGCAGGTAGCGCCAAGTTGTATGAAGCTTCTATTAACACAAATGGCTCATATATTTTGGGAACACAAGTTGCTTCCGCTAATATTTCCTTTGACAGTACTAAGAAACAGCTTACTGCTAAATTACCAAATGATAGTTCTAAGGCTTATGTCTTGACTTACCAAACTAGTCTCTCTGGTAAGGTCATTGATCAAAAGTCGTATGACAATACAGCGACCTATACAAATAACAAAAAATCTAGTGATTTGACGGCTAAGGTGACAGTGCCATACAGTGGCAATGTTCTGGATAAAAGTGGCAAACAAGACCCAACGAACTCTGCTTATGCATTGTGGACGATATGGGTCAATAAAGCACAGTCAACTTTCAGCGATGCAGTTGTTACCGATGAGCCTTCTGACAATCAAATTATTGGCGAAAGCTCTATTGTGATCTATCCAGGGAAGGTCGCTGCTAATGGTGACTTTACTGAAGATACGAGTAATCCATTAGTACTTGGTAAGGATTACTCTGTGGATCTGCAAACTGATAATGTAACTGGTAAGCAAACGATGAAGATTTCCTTTGCAAAGGAAATTAGTTCGGCTTACTCGATTCATTATCGTTCACTGATCAATTCGTCAAAAATTAATGATACGTTGACAAACACAGCATCGATATCAGGCAAGGGCGAAAAGGATGTTGATAACAATACCAACGGATCGACACAAGTAGTAAACAACTACGGATCGGCAACGGGTAAGAACACCAATATCGTTCTTACCAAGAGTGATGCTGACACCAAAAAGTCAATTGCTGGAGCTTCTTTTGAACTTTGGTCGGATGTTTCCGGACAAAAAGGGCAGAAGCTTCGTACAGGGACAACGGATGCTGCAGGCAGTATCACATGGAATAATCTTAAATCTGGAAAATACATTTTAGTTGAAACAAAGGCCCCAGATGGCTATGTGATTTCTACCAGTTTGACAAATGGAAAAGAAATCAATCTTCAGTATAAAGAAGCAAATGCTGATAATAATGTCTTGGTTTCTGCCACTAATCAAAAAGGTAAGGTCACGATTGAAAAGTCTGATGCTGATAACTCAAGTCCTTTAGCTGGAGCAATATTTGATCTTTATAAGAAAGACGGGACTAAGGTTGCTTCGAATCTTAAGACGGGATTAGATGGCACTGTAAGTTATACCGGTCTTAATGCTGGAGACTATTATATTATCGAAACAAAGGCACCTGATGGATATAAGCTAGATGATATTCAGCATGCCTTTACAATTAATAGCGATAGTATTCAATTAAAAGTTCCAGTCACAAATGATAAAGCATTAGGGAGCGTTCTTCTAACAAAGACAGATGGTGATACTGGTAAAGTTCTTTCCGGTGCCGTGTTCGATCTGTATAAGAAGGACGGCACAAAGCTTGCTAGTGGTTTGACGACAGATGCTAAAGGTCAAATCAAGGTCAATGACTTGAAGCCAGGTGACTACTACTTTATCGAAACAACAGCGCCAGCTGGTTATCAATTGAACAACAGTAAGCTGAACTTCACGGTTGAATTTCAGGAAACAACCAAGGTTGCGACCGTCTCGGCAACGAATGCTGAGAAGACTGGTTCAGTTGTTTTGAACAAGACCGACGGCGATACTGGTAAAACTCTTGCTGGTGCAGTATTCGATCTTTATAAGAAAGACGGTACTAAGATCGCTAGCGGTTTGACGACAGATGCTAAGGGTCAAATCAAGGTCAATGATTTGAAGCCAGGCGACTACTACTTTGTCGAAACAGCAGCGCCAGCTGGCTATGAACTAAATGACAGTAAGCTGAACTTCACGGTTGAATTACAAACCACAGCCAAAGTTGCGACCGTTTCTGCAACAAATGCTGAGAAGACTGGCTCAGTTGTTTTGAACAAGACGGATAGTGATACTGGTAAAGCTCTTTCCGGTGCCGTGTTCGATCTTTATAAGAAGGACGGTACTAAGATCGCTAGCGGTTTGATGACAGATGCTAAGGGTCAAATCAAGGTCAATGATTTGAAGCCAGGCGACTACTACTTTGTCGAAACAGCAGCGCCAGCTGGCTATGAACTAAATGACAGTAAGCTGAACTTCACGGTTGAATTACAAACCACAGCCAAAGTTGCGACCGTTTCTGCAACAAATGCTGAGAAGACTGGCTCAGTTGT
>OLOO01000500.1_pt1 | contig 36266 bp, 18 predicted proteins | sample 1672621 | NCBI WGS metagenome assembly OLOO01 (sample SAMEA3136706, study PRJEB25190) | human gut metagenome | biome: human gut; feature: human-associated habitat; material: faeces | place: Austria | collected 2013 | reverse complement strand
GAAATGATATAGTATAAGAAGACCTTAATTGGTCTTCTTTTTGTATCTTTTTTATTCTCTTTCTCTTCCAAGCTCCATCTCAACTTTATCTAAAACATGGTCTGCTGCGCCGTCATGTTCCCTTATATAATCAAACTGTGTTTCAAAGGCCTGGTGGTCAAAACAGAATTTTTCGTCAATTCTTGTTAACGCCTGAATATTTTGATTGATGTCAACTTCTTTAAGGACATTCACATAAGCCTGAGCAACAACATCTGCACCGTAATTCCTTTCATTTGCAATGGTATAAACCTCCTCAATGTCAGGAACACCATTAAATACATAACCTTTCATCATAGCCTGGACTTCTTCAACAGAATTTGCGAATCCGTCATCTTCAAGTGAGATGCCGGTAAGTTCTGCTGAATCTCTGATATTATTTCTTGCCATAATAGCAGCATCGTCATAACTAATGTTCGTTCCAGGCACTTTGTAGGTCTGACCTAGGACCTGCTCCGTCATATCGTGAATCATTGCGTCTTCTCTTCTGTCTGCAAGCTTTTCTTCACGCAGTCTCTCTTCTTTGCGTATTCTGTCACGCTCTAAAGCCCGGCGTGCAGCCTCAGCCCTGCGGCGTTCAATGTCTCTGCGTCTTTCTGCCTCTCTTTCATTTGCCCTGTCATTAGAAGTGCGGTGTCTTACTTCACGGTTTTCATATCGTGGTATTTCTCTTACCTGCTCTTCAGGCTCTTCTCCGCCCTTCTGTTGTTTTGCGGTTTCAACATCACGTAAAGCTTCGTCTGTTTTTTCAAATTCTTTTTGTGTTCTGTTTTCGCTTACAGTCTTATTTGACCTTCCTTTGCCATATATGTTATTAAGTGCATCGGCGGCATTAACACTGTCTTTAACGATGGAATCAGCTGTTACTTCACGTTCTTTTCTCTTAAAAATATCTGCTCTGGACATAGCTTTTTACCTCCTTATTTTTTTTATATATACAATATGACAAATCTGACCTGAAAAAGAAAAAGCAGGCTTTCGCCTGCTTCTAGTCTGCACGAAGAACATTGAATATCATGGCCTGGCATGCAAATGCCGCATCCACGACTTTCGAGTCGTACATTTTGTTCCGGTTTTTATCAAGTTCATCAAGACATTGGCTCCACGACAGAGCCTTCCGATAACACCTGTCCGACATCATTGCATCAATGGAATCAGCGACTGCAATTACCCTTGAAAGATACGGGATATTACATCCGGAAAGACCATTTGGGTATCCACTGCCATCCCATCTTTCATGATGTGACAATATCAGACTGGCAATCATTTCATCCTTAGGACTAATCAGCGCGAAGCCATATACAGTATGCTTCTTGATTTCAGCAAACTCTTCATCCGTCAGTCTCGACGGCTTTTGCAGAATCTTGATATCCACTTTGATTTTTCCGACATCGTGAAGCTTTGCTGCCTCGTCCAATGTCAGAAGCTCCGATTCGCTGAGACTCAAAGCTCTTCCAAGGATGTCTGCGATTTTCGCCACTCTTCCGGAATGTTCAGCTGTACTCTTATCTTCCCGTGCGACCATTTCAGAAACGTATTCATTCATCATTTTTGACGCCCTCCTTTGTTCTTTCTTTTTTTTGCATATATAATATGCAAATTTCGGGCGCAGCAAAAAAAGCAGCATGATTCCCCGGACTAAACCGGCATGCTGCTTTTCTTTTCATTGGTTTTTCAGGCTGTTTTAATCGTGTACATAAGCTTACATCTCACTTTGTGTACCGTCCAGCCAAATATTGCCGGCGAGCCGCCAAGCCCGCCAAATCTGTCATGTTTTTTCGAAGAATATCCTCCCCTTTGTCGGGTGGCTGCAAGCAGCCAGGTTTCCCCATTCAGATGCTCTTCACATCTTTCCTCAGAATATCCATCGTTATTTTATGTTTTTTTGCATGCAAGACGCAGTCCCCGCCCGGCCGAAGCAGGCTTGCATCTCTGTCGACAAATATAATATGCAGGATTTTTTCTGGGATGTGTTATTTTTTTTAAAATTTTTTTAATTTTTTTTGCGAATTATTCTATCGTAAATTCAGCATATTATTTATAGCTTATACATTTGAATGCTATATAAAAATATAGTATAATAAATACATAAGAAATAAAAACTCAAGGAGGGTAAATATATGTATAAGAAACGCAAATATTTATATGCGCTGTTCGCGTTCATGATTGCAGCGCTCATCTGCATCCCGCAGGCATTGCAGATGCGAACGCAAGCGGCATCCAAGCCGGGAACGGTCAAGCTGTCAAGTATCAAAGCCACTGATTATAACAAAATTAATATCAAGTGGAAAAAGACTTCCGGAGCTACGAATTACATCGTATACTACAAAAAAGCCGGAGCCAGCAAATGGACGAAGGTCAAGACGCTTGACAATAAAAAGACAAGCTATACCCACACTTCTTCCAAGAAGTATCCGATTATGGTTGGTCAGAAGTATCAGTATACAGTTAAGGCGTATAATAAGAAGACAAAGAAGTCTGGAAGCTATAATAAGAAAGGCCTAATAGCGAATACAATCCCACAGACGGTAACCGGAATGGCTGCAACCTTCAATGATGAGGTTGACCCGACAGTAACAATTTCATGGAAGCCGGCAAAGGGGGCGACAAGCTATGTTGTGTATTTCAGAACAAAGGATAACACTCAATGGCTTAGGCTTGGAACTACCAAAAGTTTAAGTTACACAGATGAAGGCCCTTATCGTGGATATAACAACGCATATACTGTTCGCAGCTATGGCAATGGCGTATATGGAAAATACGACACAAAAGGAGTATCTGTATATGTTCCAAATGAAGAGACAGACACGCCAGAGCCAACAGTAAAACCACAGCCAACTGAGGCTCCAAAACCGACGGTTAAGCCGCAGCCAACTGAGGCTCCAAAGCCGACGGTTAAGCCGCAGCCAACTGAGGCTCCAAAGCCGACTACAAAGCCGCAGCCGACTGAAGCTCCAAAGCCAACCACAAAGCCGCAGCCAACTGCAACCCCAAAACCAACAGCAACTCCGACACCGAATCCAATTCATAGAGCAGATGCCGCAGAGATTAATCAGATGGTGCAGGAAGTTATCAGGCTGACAAATATTGAAAGAGCGAAAGTTGGTTCTGCTCCACTTCAATATCATGAAGGATTACAGAAAGCAGCTATGGTGAGAGCTAAGGAAATTAGTATTTCATTTTCACATACAAGACCTGATGGACGTAATTTAAGCACAGCTCTTGACGAAGCTGGTGTCGGGGGAAGCTCAGGAGAAAATATTGCCGCAGTATTTAGAACACCGGCCGATGTAGTTGAAGGTTGGATGAACAGTCAGGGTCATCAAGTAACCATGCTAAGCAGCAGGTCAGCATACATTGGTGTAGGTATTTATCAAGACGAAAAGGGAATATATTACTGGGTTCAGGACTTTGCGAGCGAAAAAGCTAATGATAAATGCACTTTAACAGCTGACGCTAATGGAGGTGTATTTCCTGACGGAAGCAATGTTTATTCTGCTCAATTTCCATATCAATCACATGTAACCCTTTCTAAGGACATGCCTCAACCAACACGAGATGGATATAAATTTGCTGGATGGCAAGGTGGAAGATTTACATTGTCCGGATTGAATATTACACTTAACACAACAATCAAAGCAATATGGGAACCAATTAACTAGCGCAAAAATATAGAGCAGCCTGACCGCATTCGCGGGCAGGCTGCTCTTTTGCTTTTTATTGCTTATTTTTTATGTTTACGTTTTCTGAATTTTTTATTTCTTGTTTCATAAACAAGCCATACAGAAGCAAGAGCTGCTGCCATTCCTAAACCAATAAATCCATATTTCCATTTGCCGTCATCACCTGTCATTGGCATACTAAATGTCGCATTATTAGTGATATCATATTTACAATTATAGAAATACCATTTACCAGAATATCCAACATCTTCTTTTGCAGTTGTAAAATCTACATTTCCGTATTCAGATGCCTCTTGGTTAGTCATCTTAAACGGTAATGTAAATACAATCGGCTCTTTAAGTAATGCATTTCCGTCTTTCGTCTTGATTTCGGTAATCTTATATGTTCCCTGGTCAAGATTGTCAAAAAATACTTTACCATCTGTATCGGTATGTCGTACCGTTTTCTCTCCTACATTTAAAAGTCGTTTAAAGTTCGGATGTTTCTTAGATGTTGGCTGAATGGCTGCTTCAAGAAATTCTATCTCAAATTCAACACCAGGAATTGGAGTTGTTCCATCTGCTTCATATTTCTGCAAGTCTACACGGCATCTTTGTAACTCATTATACCATGCATTGCCATTAGCATAAGTAAATTTAATGTCTTGGCCTTCTACTGTTTTTGCTCCCATAGGTGTGTCATCAAGGACATATTCAGCAGGGGCTGCGACCTCAGTTACTTTTAGATATCCACCAATCGGGATTACTATATTTCCTTCATACATGTAAAATGGGTCGTTTTGTCTGTTGGCATCAAGATAAGAGTTGCCAAGTCTGGCATGTCCATTTGAATCTGTCTTGATATGCCATGTTCTTACTGGATTATCGCTGTCATCATCGCCGTCGAAATATTCTACTTTAAAAACTACGCCCTCAATCGGTTCGCCCTTCACTCCAAGTTTTTCAATATCAAAACTGCTTGCCTTATTAAATTTCGGCACATCTTCAAATGTTACTTCAAAGGTCTGTTTTGCATCTCTTGGCATTGTTACACTGATGGATTTTGTTGAGTTATTCTTATAATGACCCTTTGGAGGCGTTTCTTCTGTAATATAATACGTAGTGATTACCTCGTTTATTTGCCAATACCCTGGACGTGTTACATGTCCTTCTTTGTCTGTAGCTGGGTCAACCCAAGTCTTAGTACTGTTATCAGGAAGTGTAAGAGGTCCCGCATATCCTGATGCATCTGTTGTGATTGTACCCATGTCACCATCACGGCTTGATGTTACCCTAAATACTGCACCTTCAAGTGTATAGCTGTTCAGTTCCATCACGTCATCAGGGGCCTTTGATGTTTTGATAACATTTAATCCGGTACCTGTTGTTGGTGGTGTTATTGGTGGTGTTATCGGCTGGGTTATTGTTACGGTAGGGTTTGGAATACCAGTTGTTGGGCCAAATGTCTTTAATTCACCTTTTGTATCTTTATCTGCTTTATATAATTCGTCATAAGTAGATTTTTGGAATTCAAGAGTGTATCCAGTTTTACTTTCTTCACTTATGGCATGTCCGTTTGGTGCTTTTGTTTCAACACATAAGAACTTTGCAGTAGTTTCTTTATTGTCGATTCCTACGCTTAATTCATTTGTCATACCATCATCACCAGAAACAATTTTTCCAACTTCTTTTTTATCACTTCCGACAATTTTATAAATTGTGAACTCAGCATCAGCAAGTCCATCCTGATTCATATTGACCTTTTTAGCGTTCATTCGTACTGTCCAGCCTTTGTCGTTAGGGATTCCGGTTTTAGGACCGAAGTACTCAATCTTACCCTTTGTGTTTTTATCTGCTTTATATAAAGCTTCATAATCTGAGCGCTTAAATGTAACGCTAAATTTATCATCAATTGTTACATAATTAGTAGGAGCTTCATATTCTTGACAGTATACCGTATAAGTTTCATTATCCCATGGAATGTCATCAATTTGCACAATATTTGATTCTCCATTGTCTCCAGATTCCAATTGGCCAATAAGGTCTCCTGTACATTTTTCATTATCCCAAATATAGAATTTAGCACCTTTCAATCCTTTCCCATTCTCATCAACCTTTTTCAGTTTAACCTGAGCGCACCATATTTTACCAAGCGGCGGCTCTACAACCTTAATCGGCGTCGCTGTCAGTTCTTTGATAGAATAATAACCATTTTCGTCCTTTTGAGCAGGCATCAGAAATTCATGAGTCTTTTTATCTATACCATATCCACTTGGCGCTTTTACCTCAGTCACATATAATGTACCAGAAGGAATTGCATATGTACCATTATCAAGTATAAATGGAGCATCGCTCTTCATTCCGTTAAATTCATCAACCCAATGGGCTTTGTCATAGAATACTTCACCTTTTTCATCAGTCTTTAAGAACCATGTATATTGTTCCGTATATCTTGAATCTGATTTTTCATATGGTGAGTATACGACTTTGAAAATAGCATCTTTTAATGGTAATTTTTTACCATCTTTATCTACTTTTTCAAGAATCATGCCAATATATCTAAATGGCTGGTTTCCAACTTTTGTTCCGGTTCTGTTTGTCCTTACGTTTTTGATTTCTTCTGTCGGAGCTGTCTGTCCGGCTTTGATTTCAAAGCTGTAAATATTTAAGTTCTGAGCTGAGCCAGGACATCTTCCTGTCTCAAGCAGGTAATATGTTCCAGGTTCAAGTCCGCCAACCGTAAGAGTTTTACTCTTTACTGATTTTGTTGTATCCTCTATCTTTACAGTCTTAACTGGATTTGAAACAGCTTTCATATTATCCGGTTCATTTGCGTTAAATGTTTTATAAATTGTAAATTCTGTTTTGATGTAATCTCTGTCTGTCTTTCCGGCGAAATTATCATAATCATATAAGAATTTACCAAGTTTAAGACCGCCATCGTATGGGTCTGTAACATCAAGTACCTGTTTTTTACCGTTGTATGATAAGAAACACGGTGTGGTATCCATTGCTTCAGCTTGAATTCGTACTTCATACTCTTTAGGGTCTAATCCATAACCTTCTGGCGCTTCCATCTCTCTTACTCTGATGAAACCAATCGGTAATGCACATTTTCCATTAGTCTGATGCACAAGGGCTCCACTCTTATGAATAGCTCCATTTGAGTCTTTCCATGAAGTAAGATAATGGTCTTCGTCAAATTTTAAAACACCTTCTTCATCTGTTTTTAAATACCAGGTTCTCCTTGATTTAAATTGATTTTCTCCATATTCGCTATACTGGACTCTATATATAGCTCCGCCTAATTTTTCTCCGCTATCGTTATGCTTAGTTAAAATTTGGCCTGTAAATATAAATGGTTTATTATAAATCCATCCAGTTTTACCTATTGTTGAATATTCACTATTGCCAATAAATAATTTTCCAACATCAATCGGCTTAGAACCAAGTACAGCTTTGATTGGTCCATAGACCTCATTATTCTGCATTGTTCCTGCAATTCGATATGTTTCTTTCATATAATACGTACCAGGTAAAACATAAGCTTCTCCCTTATATGAAACATATCCGTCCTCAGGGTCCGTCTCTTTTGCGTTCATACGTAATGAGGCAACTTTCTTAGTACAAGCTTTATCTGAATAAAATGTGAATGTAGTTAACAATTCGCCAACACGTCCACTAAATTCAGCAAGCTCTGCATTAAGTAATCGTTTTCTAACAATGAGCGTTATCTTTCCATCTGTTGTAATATAGTCTGCGCCCCAGAAAGTCTGATAATATCCAGGAGATTTGTCTAATGTTCCTGTAATATCAACTCGATATTTTGAGCCATTAAACAAAACCGTAACCTTTAACGAAATATCAACAATAGACCATGGAGTATATCCGTATAATCCAGGTGTTGAGCAGTTTAATCCAACATCATCAAAATCAGAATCTTTTAAGTTAGCTCCATATTTTGCAGCAAATTCAATAATCTGTTTTCTTGTTTTTGCGGATGCAGCAAAACTACCTGTCGTGCTTGATGGCTTTAAATAAGCTGTAGCCCAGTTTGATTCTGGACTAGTTGAGCCATTTCCCCAATGGTTATTTCCTGTTTGACTACCAACCTGACCTTTACATGTTGTATTGAATGTTCCTTTAAGGACATAGTCGCCAGCAACACTCATATAATCATCATCTGTTACGTCTGCATTATATACAGCTTCTTCATATTCTTCAAAGTCACTCACTTTATCAACCTGACCTTCTGTCATACCAGGCTGTTTCCAACCACCACCATTAAACAACTTTCCGGATTCATAATCGCTTCTTGAAGCATACATGATAAGAGGAACATCATTTTCAGCTTTATTGATTGTTAATAACTTAGTATTATCATCAGAATCAGCAATAGTACAAAAACTATTTATGTCAACAGTATCATCTGAACTAGTAACTGCAAGCTTTAATTCTCCATCAACGCATGATATTTTATAACTGTTATCGGACAAATCAATTTTAGAAAACTCAGCATAGCCCTTCATTCCATCATTATTTGTAAAGAATAAAGTTGGCTCACTTGAAGTAAGATATACTCCAGGCTCCAGTGAACTTGCATCAATTACATTGATTGTGTCTTCAACAAACCATGTATAGTTAGCATACATAAAGTAAGACATTTCAAATGTCACCTTATATTCTCCAGGCTTTGTAATATCAAATCCATTTTCGTCAATACTGTTAATTTTAAATGTTTCTGGATTATAGTCCTGAAGTAATCCGCCAAGTTCAAAGTTCTTTGTATTTGCCAATATATTAAATGTTTTTCCAGTAACGGTTTCACCTGTACGCTCTGGAACAACTCCTCTATATCCTTCGTTTCTTTCCTGGCATACAATATCAGGGAAAATTTTATCGACGCTATCAGACTTAGTTGTCACTAAATCTCTATCGTCAATAAAATTAAACGTACAATATAAATCCCATGCATATTCAGGGTTTTCCTTTAAGGCATATTTATATTGGAATTCAACGGTGTCTCCGATTTTGAAACTTGCAGTTTTACCTTCCGTTTCGCATTTAACTATTACGTCGTCACCATACGGATTATATTTGTCAAACTCATATGCCGTATCTTTATACCAGACATCTTCTTCCTTAGATACTGTAGAATTTGCAGACGGATAATCACCTATTGTCCACTCGTCATCCTCTTCATCATCAGGTAAATCTTCATCAGGCGCCTTTGTCACTTCCGGTGTTACTGTAGTTTCAGCTGCTACATAATCCGGCTGATAAATTAAACCATCCGTATTAACAACACCCATGATATCTATACCAGTTGTTAAGAATCCTGAAAACTTAGCAGCAGCTTCGGACGTAGTTCCAGCAACAACATTATAATCTACTGTATCGCCATAGTTTGAACCAATCATTCTTTCGCCATTTTCGTCAGCAGCACCAATTACTGTTGCGGCTTCAACGCTTCCTGGCATATAATCCTTAACATTTGCATTATCATTACCAGCGGCAGCCACAACCTCTACCCCAGCATTTACTGCTTTTTCAATTTCAGCTTTTAGAACACTGTTTGAAAGATTTGTCTTTGCAGAAAGTGATAAGTTGATAATCTTAACATTCTGCTGTAACGCATACTCCATACCGGCAATAATACTTGATACAGTACCACGTCCATCATTACCCATTGTTCTGATAGATAATACGCTTGCATCAGCATTTTGTCCGACGATTGCCTGCAGCATTCTGTCACCGTGTCCATTGCCTTCCAGCTCGTCACCAATCAGAGATACCCTGTCAATAACATTTGCACTTTCTGATACACCGGTATCAATTAGAGCAATTACATTTGTTGCTTCTTTTGTTTCTGCAGGTTTTGTCTCCTCAATAGAACTAATTGGATTCGCATCCGCTGTTACCTGGACATTTGTTTCATCAATCGGAGCTGTTCCCTCTACTGTTTTTTCATCTGCAGCTTCCAATGGAGCATCCGGCTCTACTGCATCAATTACTCCTGTTGAAGCAGTGTAATTGTAATACAGATAAGCTGTCATTGCCTGCTCTACTGTTGAGTACTGCATCAGATAGATATTATCGTAATTTGCGATAATATGTTCGGCGTCAACGATATTGTTTGCATCTCCTGTCATAATGACAAGTCTTGCAGAAGAGAATAAATCTGCATCAAGGGAAGAAATTTCAGTAGAAATTTCAGTGAAATGTTCTCCAGACTTTGTTGTCTCATCAGCATTTACATCAGGTTCTTCAATGTCTGAATCTTCCACGCTTTCTTCCACATTTTCTTCTTCCTCTTTCGCTTCAGCATCCGCATCTGCATTAGCTATATCCGCATCACCTTTCACAGAATCTGCATCTGTATTTTCTGCATCAGCTTCCGCATCGTCAGCATTTATCTCTTCTTTACTATCAATAGTAAGGTCTTCGTTTTTGTTTTCAGCTTCGGTTTCCGTATCAGAATTTTCTGAGCTATTAACCGCTTCGCTTTCTTCTTTGGATTCATCGCCAACAGTATCAGAAGTATCAGCATCACCAGCAGTGTCGACAGTCAAGTCTTCATCATTTGACGCCTCATCAACATTAGCGTCATCATGCTTTTCATCACTGCCATCTGCCTTTGCATCCTCTGTTTCTTTAGATTCAGCCTCGTCCTTCTTACTAGTCTTATCTTCGCTTTCAACATCAGCTTCAGCTTTGCTCTGCTCGTCAGCCTTATCTTTTCCGGTCTTATCGTTGACACTTAAATCCTTTGCAATGTCATCAGCGGACTCTGTCTTCTCAAATCCAATTTTTACGGTCTTGTCATACTCCATAAATACCGGATATTTGAAGCTATCCACTTTATTTCCTGCATCAAATCCCACATCTTCAGCGATTTCGGCTCCGGAAGAATCGTCAGTCAATTCATATAACTTGACCTTATATCCTTCATCTGCCTTTGCTTTCACACTGACCGCATCGTCAGCTTTTGCTTCATATACATATGTATATCCATTATCTTTTGTACTCTCTGATGAGATAAGTACATCATTTTTATCATATACATCTATATACTCCACGCCATCCGTTTTTTTATCCAGGCGGATTCGCTGTTCCTGGTCTTCACCTTCATTAAGCACAACCTTACCACCGGCCGTTTTAATCTTAATGAATAAAAATTTGGTTTCGTCTGCTTTGCTCGTGCTGCCTTCAGTTGATGTGGATATCTGCGTTACCGTTCCATCATCGTTTACTGTGATATCACTTGCATACGCCGCATATGAAGACAGTATAGGTGATGCTGCGGTAATTGCAGCCATCGCTACAGACATGATACTTTTTTTCAAATTGTTCATCGTTTCTCCTCCTATTTTTATTATATTTTCGCTTCCTGCGAATAAGGTCACTCGAACGATAACGGGTAAAGCCCGCTTTCTCAGATGCTTGCGGTATTATGCCGTCAGCATTGTTTATCTGAGAACAAGGAATGGAGGAGTTTTCTATCCGGAGCAAGGCTTCGAATAGATATCCAACAAACCTTGTATCCGATGCAATTTGAAGTTTTTACAGGCAATAACTTTTTGCCTGTTTATCCGGCAATTTTTTTGCCGTTATATCTAATATGACAAATAAAAAAGAAAAAAGAACATTTTTACAAAATATTCTTTTTCCTTTTAAATACCATATTACTTTTTCTTTTTCTTCACTGCTTTCACAATAGCCGCAATAATCACACCGCCACAGCAGACAGCAATTGCAGTTATAATTCCAGTGTTCGTCATCGCCGCAGTCGGAATTCCAACATTCTTCGTATTCACAAATCCAATATTGGCATTTGTCCTCAACACTCCAGAATTGTTATCACATGTCATCTTATATCCGTCTGTTACTGTTTCAGTCACTTCATATTTGACACCAGCCGGCAGTTTCTTGAATATAATTTTTTCTCCGTGTGATAATGTAAACTTCACTTCGCCGTCAACAACTTTCATTGTCTCAAAGTTTCCATTCTTTTCAACATCAACGCTGCCGGGCACTATTAATCCGTCACTTCCTGTCAGTTTCAACACAAACTCAAAGTTTTTTGTTCTATCGCCCTGGTTTCCTTTCACCGTTTTGCTTACAGATATGTCATATTTCTCATCATATGTATTGACAACTTGAACTTCACCGGTCTTTCCTGCTTCAATTTTTCCACTAAACCTTCCATTGTCAGAAGGTTTGTAATCTTTATAAGCATTTTCTGTAACTGTGTAATCTGCTCCGACCGGCAACCCGGTTATTACAATTGACTCTCCGTCAGACAGTTCAAACGAAGCCTTGCCATTTTCATCAAATACAATTGTTCCGGTTTTGCTTCCAGCAGTGCCATCAAGTGGGTAAACACCTGAAACGGGGTTGCCACCATTTTTCAGCTCAACATTAAATTTAAATGCTTTGTTTCTGTCAGCACCATTCCCCTCAACCGTTTTTGAAACCTTAAGGCTTCCGGTCTCGGTTTTCGTGTTTGTGATTGTAAATACCTTGACTTTACCTCCATCTCCTGCCGCATCGGTTTCTTCGCTCTCAACAACATTGGAGTCATATCCGCTGACATTTTCTTCATTCACAGAGTATTTGTATTCTGTCTTTCCGTCTTCTTTAAGCACTTCAAGCCCGTCAACCTCTGCCTCCCATCCATTATCAGCATTCAGTTCAATATTTTTTATAATATTTTCATCCTGCATCAGATAAACAGTAATATTTCCCGGTCTTGTATTTCCTGCGTCCTCATTATCATTCCAGATTTTTTTAACCATTATTTTAAGTTTTTCTGTTTCTGGCACATCAGGTTCTTTTCCTGTATTCGTAAATGTCACAGCTGCGTTTTCATCAGCGTCAACGGTTTCTGTACCGGTTGACAAAGATTGGTCAGCCTGTTCATTTGCATTTTTCTGTTGTACGGTCTTAACAGCATCAGTTATTTCATAAGAAGCATAATATTTATTTGCATCTTCAGTGACCTGATATTTTGTATTTTCCGGGATATCTTCAAATACCACGCTTTCATTATCGGCCAACGTGAAAGTCACATCGGCAGCGCCGTCTTTATCAGATGCAAATGCTGTTTCAGCATCTCCTTTTTTGTATTTATATTTCGCATTTTTTTCTAAATTGCTAAAAGAAACATGAAAAGTGAAATTGTCTTTATTGTCACCGTTTTTGACTATTTTTTTAATGGTTAAAGTCTGTTTTTTTACTTCAGGCTGAGCCTTTTTTGTATTGGTACATGTTACCATCGTTATCATGTCTTTTTGGATAATTCCATCTCCGTTCGTCAATGCTGATTCATAACCATCAGCCGCATCTTCAGTTATGTGATATTTCACACCAGCCGGAATCCCTGCAAGGCAAATACTTCCCCCATTTGAGAGATAGAAATAGCCTTTTCCTCCCTCAATCGTCACATCGCCATAATCCTTTTTATTAGCGAGCATTGCTGAAATCTTATCCTCGTCAGATGAAAGTTCTATATTGAATTTAAATATCTTATCATCCGTAGACGGGCTTCCGTCAGCTTCAAGAATCTGTTTTTTTATGCTTAGCGAACCGGTATCAATGGTCGGTTCTTCTGTTGAAACGTTTGTTGCGGTAAGACCATTTATATTGGTATCGCCAACTATTTTCATATAATAGCCATAACCCTTTTTACCATCTTTTTCAGAATGAAAACCTATCGTAATCGTATTGTCTGAAAAAGATGACATTGGGCTGCCCTTTCCTCTTTTTACAGTTCCCTTCTCATAATCATTTACAGCCGTATATTCTGGATGGTTACCGCTCCATATGACCAAAAAGTCACCGTCTGTAAGGTCATACTTTCCTAATGTTACTATTTTTGACGCCCCTGGCACTGTATATACTTTCGTAGTATCAATTCCGCCTTCGTAATCGCCATTCTGTACTCCATCAATATCAATGTTATCTGTACGTGCATACTGAATCCCGATTGCCGGATTTTGCTTTGTTCCATACCCGTTTTCTACTTCATAACCTTCCGGCGGGTTTACTTCCCAGCCATAATACAGCGATGAATCATCAGCAACATTAAAAATATACTTCCATTCATCACCTTCTTTCAACAACGTCACGTCTGTTTTTCCATCACCGTCTTTGTCCATCGTCCAGGTTGAATCATTAACCTTAACCCATGTCCCTCCGACAGTAGAATAAACTGCATCGTCAGCTTTTACTATGCAGGGAAGCATAAAGATTATCAGAAATGCCAGCAGGCAGATTTTGCTAAGCAGGCGGGCTGACGCCCGCCGTTCTTTTTTATTTCCCATCATTGTATTTACTCCTTGTTTCCAAACTGTACCTTTTCCAGACCGTCTATTGTAAACGTTCCATTTTTGTTTACAACGACATCATAAAGTTTTTCATCTATATAATGTCCAGCCGGGGCTTTGGTTTCTTTTAGTGTATATGTTCCAGGTTCAAGGCCATCAAAAACCACAAGACCTCCGTCTTCTGCACGGCCGGATACAGCATTCATATTTACGCTTGTTCCATAATCAGAAATACCTGACAGATTAAATTCCGCTCCTTCAAGATAAATGTTTTCACCATAAGTACTGCTCTTCAAGAACCTTACACTGTGATACGGTTCGTTTTCTATCTGATAGAGCCGGTTAGAATTTGCATTAATTTCATTTCCATCACTGTCATATATGTATGCCCTGTTATTTTCATCTATATTTACAGAATATTTTTGGCCGTTTTTTATATAACCATCCGGAGCCTGTACCTCAACCAGGTCATACTTTCCAAGCTCAATGTTCTTAAATGTAATTCTTCCAATTTTATTTGAAGTGCCGTATAAGGTATACTCATTGCCATAATCAGACACTCCGGACAACTTAAACACTGCTCCTTCAACCTGGCTGCCTGTCACATTATCAATTTTTTGAAATATCACGTCTGCATGGCTTCTCGGTTCATCTTCAAGGATATAAACCCCATCTTCGTTCTTAAGACCGTCAATAGCTGTTTCTCCTTTTGAGTTTATCTTTACGGTGTATGTTTCTTTGTTCAGCTGCCAGTCTTCAGAACATAAAGTTTCTTTCAATTGATAAGTGCCTTTTTCAATTTCTCTAAACGACAATTTTCCATATTTATTTGACGTACGCTCTTCATCATATGCTGTACCATAATCAGATGTTCCTGTTAACTTATATGTGATACCCTGGATGACATTTGAGGCATCTGTCGCATCAACTTTCATGAAATCCAGGTCACCGGAAATTCTATAATGTGCCTGCGTGTAATCCTGATGATAAAATTGAGGTATTCTTACTATTTCATTGCCAACTTTCTTAATTGCAGTCCTGTTCACAAAGATATTATTATATGCCACCGGGTCTTGCTTATCACTCGTATCTTCATCAGGTGCCTGCATATAAATTATAAATGAAACAGATTCACTTTCATCAAGCATAAAATCCGAACCGTCTTCACATTTTGTCGCGTCAATAGCAATTGCTCTTACTTTATCAAGGCCAAACTGCCGTTCAAATTTAGAAGCCTCAATCCATATCGGCTCTCCATCTTTTGTCTTTTCTTTCAAGTCGTTATGTTTCTGAGGGTTCAAGCTTTCAATTTTTGAATAATATATCACAGGAGCCGCGCCTTTATAGACAAACTGCGCAAGATTCAGCCCCTGGAATTTGCCTTTCCAGTCAGATACCTTTGTGGGTTCTGTCTGGTCTTCATCCTGATAGAAATTTTCAAGTGAATCAAAGAATATGATATCTGTCGCCTTGGTCGTGGAATCATTTGTAAGTCTTATTTTATAACTGTAATCTTCGTTTTTGTGTATTACTTCATTATATGAGTAAGTGCTTGACGTAGAGTTCTTTACCTGCTTCTTTAATCCAGTTGACGCCGCAACAGGAAAATTAACTTCATACCTTGCTTCTGCATATGCAAATTTTTTCTCATCCGTATCAGGATTGATATCGGATAATATGTTTTTATCAGATATATTACCTCCATCATCAGGCCGGCCATTTCCAATTCTGTTATTGCCAGACTCATACACAACTGAGTTTAAAAGATTTCGTCCATAATCATTAACGGAATCGTAATCATGTGAGGTATTATATTTGACAGAGTATTGATTTTTGGTTGGCATGGCGATTGAAATCGTCAATAAAGTCCTTCCTGAATTCCTATAATTTTCTGTCAATGAATAATCATACTCACCGCGAGTTAAGACTACACTGGATTCTGAAACAGTTAAAGATGATGGGTCAAAATTGCTTCCAAGCGGAAACAGGTCATAAAACTTTCCGCTGTCCTGATAAATATAATGGATACCATCATCGTCCACATATTTTTCCTGGAAGCTAACATTCCAGGTGACTTCAAACCGTGATTCTTTTTTGAGGTTTTCAGTTTTTACGATATCTTTTTTGATTTCAGATTCACGTTCTACTTTTTGCACATAGTCTGAAGCCTGTGTATCCCTGTCAAGTATGACATTGTCACCCTGCGACACGAGAAATTTTGCATTATTCTGCACTGCTATTTTTGTAGGCTTATTTTTAAGAATTTCCTGCACATGCTCCGTTCTAAATAATGAAATTTCAGGATAAACATTAAGTTCAGTGTAATAATATGCATGAGAACATAAATACTTCAAAGCTTTTACACCTGCATTAAATGTCAGTGTCCTGCCGCTAGCAGATTTTATGTATTTTTCATTTATATCTTTATACGCTTTACTGTTTAAATCATAAACAGCAGCCTGATTCCAGCCTTCAGCGGTTCTTACAGAAACAGAGATATTGTCATCCTCATTAAATCCCAACGTCTTTTTTGATGTTTTGAATTCATAGGTCGTTTCATCAAAAACGGCTTCTTTAATCAATGTTTTCAGCTCTGCCTTTGAAACATCATAGTCATTATCATTCAAGGCTGTACCTTCAATTGCTATGCCATCATCCGTAATATTATAATCAACCTTCTTTTTCCAGAACATGTCATTTATTGCATCTTCAACCTCTCCTGTACCTCCATCTTCAATCGTATAAGCTGACGGTCTGCCGTCGCCAATAACACGGTATTTTAAATTTGGCAGTGTATCAATATCTCCTTCTTCAAATTCCCCAAGAACATAATTTGATATATCCTCAGAGCTTTCAACTTTATTGTATTCTCCGTAAATTCCATATTTTTCAGCCCAAAAATCTCCTTTTCCGTATATATATACGGGAGATTCATAAAACCAGTCATACGATGAAGTAGCATTTGTATCGATATCAACATGGTCTGATGGACTTACTATTGCTTCAATGTCATTATGTATATAAAATCTTCCTGCATCTTTCGAGATTGCATCGGCATCTGCTTTACTATATCTGGTCAAAACATAATCATATCTGTCACCATACGTTTTTACGTTATCAATACTGTTTATATCTGAAAACGAGCTTTGTCCTGAAAATCTGTAACCAATCACACTGCTCTTCATATCCGTACAGGTGTCATTTAATGTAAATGAATAATATGATGTGTTTTTATTCACATATGTTTTGATTGGCCATACAAGATAATAATAATTCCCCGCGTCTGCCGGTGTTTCTCCCCATGCTTTATTCCAGCTTCTATATAATGTAGGTTTCTTTTTCTGTGTGTATGCAATTGTTGCATGTGTATCTATGCAAACGCCGTCTGCAGTTGCATCAGCGGTAACAGTAGAATTTTCATTTGTTGCATATACTTTCGCAGGAACATTGTCCGATACTGACATATCAGTATATTCGGTTGTCTCTTTTGTGGTCTCGTATGCAAACTCTATATAGCCGGAAGTTCCGGTTGGATATGATTTATAATTATAGATTGTTACCTTGTTGTTTTCTTCATCAATATCATATACAAAATCCGGAACATCATTTTCTGACAGTTCAGAACTCAGTCTGTACGGGCATTGAAACGTATCTGCCCAGTTTCCGTCTTTGTCTTTTAGTATATGTAACGGAACTTCTATTTTAAAGGCACCAACATCAGTAGAAAACTTTCCTGACATTGTGTACTCCGTACGGTAGATAAATGAATGTCCAGCCGCCGGGTCGGATGGATTCCATACATTCTGGCCGTCAATATTATCAGCTCCACTCACAAACAAAACCTTAAAATTATCTATAGATACAGGTTCAACAGAATCTCCAGGAGTGTTATTATCTGTTGTATCAGTGCTTTTTTCTGTAGATGCAGAATCAATGACATCTTCATTTTGTTTGTCAGTATTGTCACTGCTTTCGCTATCCTGGCTTTCGGTCTCGCCAATGGCCATTTTATCGCTATCGTTAACAGTTAAATCGCCAGAGCTGTCAGCGTCACCTGAATTGTCAACCATATTAGAATCGCTCTCATCAGAATCTATATTATCGTTAACGGTTATATCTTCATTTTCAGAAGTATCTTCAGTACTATCACTTATTGTTAAGTCTGACATATCACCAGAATCACCATCTGTTTCGGAAGTGCTGCCATCAGCTTCAGGAATACCAGGCACTCCAGGTTCCTCCATGGTTATATCAGACAAATCTGAAATTGACACAAATGCAAAATCGCCAAGGCCTCCAGACGATACAAACGCAATCCTCTGCCTGCCGTCATCAGTGTTTTCAATTGTATAAGTAAGCTTTTCAGACTCTCCGTTTTCAGCAATATGATACAGTTCTGTATTTCTGAAATCGCTTGCATCCTGCATAACAATATTTATTTTATAAGATGCCTGGCTTTTATTTTCAGTATTTAAACTGAAACATTTAATTCCCCGCACACTTACATTAATCATTTGCGATTCAATTTTTTTACAGATTTCTGTTTCTGCTTCTTTTGATAAGTCGTCAAGCGGAAGAGCTCCAAGAGCACCAATATCATCTCCGCTTTCATAAGAGACATTGATTTCAGCGTTCTGATTTTGGTAAAACGTTCCATTCCAGCTTAAAACACTTGACGTGCTGTCAAGAGCTTCCTGATTTGCAGTTTCGTTTGATACGTTTATTTCACCCATATTGTCTGTATTTGTGTCTTCTCTGAGGCTCTCTTCTTCACCAGCAACATCAGTTTCTACAACTTCATTTACTTCACCTGCTGCATATGCCGGCTGCGACAACAACATGACGCCAGACAGCAAAAGCGAAGCGACTTTTTTTAGCTTCATTTTTTATTACCTCCTATATCATATAAGCATTACTGCTTTATATTTAATATGAAGAAAACCGCAAAAATTTTTCAAAATTCCTGCGGTTTGTATATCAAGACACTCTTGTATATGTATCAGCCACATTGTTTGGCATAGCCATACTGTTGAATTCATCACCGGTAGAGTTAGCCCACGTTCCAGCAAGGCCATACTCAGTGCCTACAAATGCGAACTTCTCGCCAAGGGAAAGCGTCTTCAATTTATTCAGATTTGAAAAAGTCCAGTTCATGTTTGTTACATTTGTTGTATCAAAGCTTGAAATATCTAATGACGTAAGCACGCAACACAAATTGAACATATTACAAATATTTGTTACGCAATGAGTGTCAAAATTTGATAAATCAAGAGATTTTAATTTCTGGCATCCATAGAACATCTGCTGCATGTTTGTCACATTTGACGTGTTAAAATTAGATACATTTATAGCTTCAAAACTGCATCCTTCAAACATTCTATTCATATTTTTTACATTTAACGTGTCAAAATGTGATAAATCAAGATATTTTAATTTTTGGCATCCACAAAACATCTGCTGCATGTTTGTCACATTTGATGTATTAAAATTAGATACATCTATAGCTTCAAAACCGCATCTCTTAAACATGTTACTCATATCTTTTACATTTAACGTATCAAAAGATGAGACGTCAATAGATGCAAGACTGCTGCAGCCGGAGAACATCTCACTCATATCCGTAACTTTTGATGTAACAAAATTGTTTACATTCAACGATGCCAATTTTTTACATTGATAAAACATCATTCCAAAATTCGCTGTATTTGATGTATCAAATCCTGAAACATCAATACTTAACAGGTTTTCATCTTCAGCAAACATTCCGACAAACGTTGTTACTTTTGATGTCTTAAAGCTTGATACATCAAGATTTTTTAAAGCGGGACAATGAAAAAACATGTAGCCCATTATAGTTACATTTGAAGTATCAAAGCTGGATAAATCAAGAGATTCAAGCTTGCTGCAATAATTAAACATATCTCCCATATTTATTACTTTTGCTGTGTTAAAGCTCGATACGTTTATTTCTGTAACGTTTATACAATTGTGAAACATAGAGCTCATATATTTAACATTTGATGTGTCAAACGAAGATAAATCAATAGCTGTAAATGAATTGCAGTCATCAAACATGCCAGACATTGCTTCAACTTGTTTTGTTACAAACATTGATAAATCTGTATTCGTTAAACTTTTACACCCATGGAACATATACGCCATTGAAGTCGTATTGGCTGTATCAATATTATTGAATTGTATATTTGTCAAGTTTTTCTTTAAGTTGAACATATCTTGTGCTGAAGTATTGAATGCAATTTTTATTCCGTCGACCTGAGTGGAAATTTTCAAGCACTGATTGTCAATCCACCCAACAACTCCGCCATCACCGTCAGCATCCATATCTATCACTGATACTCCATCAGGCATTTCTTCATCAGTAAATATAACTGATGTGACATCATCAGGAATCAGTTTGTTTACATCCGGGCCTTGTTTCAAAACAAAGGTAACAGACTTTGCATATAAGTCAATATCTTTATCAATTTTGACAGATGGGATACCATTAGACGACACTTTTATATGGTTTATGCATTCAGGTTCTGTATACCATAAGACATACGAACCTTTAGGCATCTTGTACTGTCCGCTTACGATATCCTTTGAGTTATTAAATATCATGTCATTTTCGGTGGAGCCGTCAGCAAATTTTAAACCATTACTATGAAATGTTACTGTATACCCCCTCACATCTTTTCTTGGTTTTGCCGTACTGATTTCAATATCGGGAATAGGCCTGTTATCATTTAGTTTTCTGTCTTTCCACTTTTTTGTAAAGGTGACTGTGCCTTCTTTTTTTGCATTCTTAAAGTTGTATACCAAATTTTCATCATTTCCTGCAGCATAAGCCGGGCTGCCACAAAAGCACCCGGTTCCAATCCCACAAGCAAAAAATATAACCGTTAGAAAAAATTTCTTTTTTTGTAATCGCATTATCCCCCTCTCCTTTTTATTTGACCAGCCCAGGCCATTTAGGACAGGGCTGGTCAGCATATTCAGTCTCATTTCGTTTCTATTACTTCCACTGACACCTTGATACTTTCCGGTGTCAGTTTTTCCGGTTCTCTTTTTCCTTCCTGCATTAAATATCCGGTAATATACTCCATGTTATTTCCAAGCTTAAACTTCATGTCATAGCTTCCATCTAATTCAAATTCAGACTTGATATCAGACATCTCCTCTGCATCTCTGACAAAAATAATATCTGCCTTTTGCGGATTCTTTGTCCATTCGCCATTTGCTATAACATTAGCTTCAATCAGCCTGGACAGGGACATACCTTTTGAATCGCAGGTTCTGCCTACACGTTTCAGAACACCATTCAGTCCTCTTGATGCTACATTGTTCATTGCCTGCTCGTTCATCCATAGGATTTCACGGTTGACGATATCAATCACATAAGGAGAAGCCTGTGTGCATTCGCTGTCAAGTACAAAGCGGTTTACAACAGTTGCGGGCTCAAATACCTCACCCATATCGTCAGATGTCCTCTTCATAACACCAAAGCAGGTATGAGGCTGCTCAGAAAACTTCTGGCATGTATAACTGTTAATCTGCGGGATAAGATACATAACACCGTCATCCTTCAGCTTATCAATATCCACATCGATAAACTCACCGCGGCCTTTGCCTTTTGCCGGGCCGCCATCCTGCACATCACCGGAATACACAAAACCGTTTCCGTTTTTGCTTCCATTCCATCCGCAGAACCCAACAATATCCATGTTCTTATCGCAGAATGCAACCGTCAGGTCAATATCGACCCTTCCATCATGATATCCTGTCTTGTTGTTGATGTTAGTCCAGCCAACAAAGAAACGCATCTTTTCCCAGCTGTCATCAATCGGCATCTTGGAGCCAGACGTCATATTGCCAATCGCTCCGGAATTATCACGGATATCAACAGGGATTTTCACGTCATTTACACCTTCAGCCATATAGACCTTACCCATGCTGTCTTTTCCGGCAAACTTTTCAGACATTCCGTTCATTGCAGCATCAACAACATTTTTAATCTGTTCTTTTGTGAATGCTTTTCTGTTCTTGTCTGTTGTTTCAACAACCTTTCCGTTTTTACCTTTGAAGTAACGTTTTTCGTCGTCATGGTCGCGCTGCTCAACATTTCCGATTGTTCCGGTCACAGTCGCGATACCGGCTTTTGCCGCAACTTCTTTCATAGCATTTACAACAAGGTCTTCTTTCCCCTGCTCAATTCCCATACGGTACAGCTTATCAAAGCGGCGCATAAAATCACCAGGCATTCTTGAAGCTTCTTTTACGGCTGCTTCAACATCACCGGCTTTGATTGCCTCTTCAATACGTCTTGCCGGACGGTCAATCTTCTCTTCACTCTGGATAATGATGATTGCACGCTTAACGTTATCGTATTTCGGTTTTGCCCAGGCCTTATCTGTGATATGAAGAACGTTAAACAGCTTTTCCCATTCTTTGTCATGGCCATGCATCAGATTAGAAAGTCTTTCCCCACTACCCTTGTCCATTGCTGCCAGACAGTCCATCACAAAAGCACGGTCTTTTCGGCCAAGTTTAAAGGATGGCATTGTCTTCGCGTCATCACGCAGAGGGATTGCTTCGTAAGGGTCACGGGCAGAGCCGTCTTTGCTAAGAGACTTGAACGCAGCATATCTTAAAAGGTCAGCAGGCTGTTTCATAAATGCGGCAGTATGGATTGCATTGCCTGACAGTTCTTCCACTATCATTGCGCATGCGACAGCATTCTCCCTGTTCTTTGTTGATACATTCTCAATCAACGCATCAATACTGCCAGGGTTTTCTTTTACATATTCCATAATGAATTCACGCTGCTCTTTTGAGTATGCGATGGCAGATTTGACCGCCATACGGAAAGTTTCATCAAGGTCTTCCTTGCTGCCCTCAATTAAGATTCTATGCATAGGTGTACCGAGAAAAGGATAAGTCTTTTTCTCTTTCATATAAACAGACGGTTCAAGTTCAAGACCTGACAGACCATAGATAATCTGGTCAAGAAAATATTCTGCATAACTTCGTTCCATGCAGCCTTCAGGGAAGTCAGGATAAAACGGAGTAAGTTTCTTTCCAGCTCCAAGCACGTCAGAGAGCATTTCGTAGTTTGTCTTAAAAAATGCAATGATATCATCCTTATCGGCTTTAGCCAGATGTTTCGTCTGCTCTGTTGTCATCGGGAAACCGATTGACGCAAAATTAGCCGCAACGGATGCTGCCAGTTCAACATTGTTATTGTCTTTCTGTTCCGGGAGGATTACCTTGCCCTGCATTTCATAGTATTTTTTTAAAATATTTTTATTCATTCTTTTTCTCCTTTTCTAATATGCTTAAGCAGCAAAGCAGCCGCTTTACGGCTGCCGGCAGAGAATTTTTCTGCGAGATATGCTTCGTATCCCGAAGCTGCGAGCCGCTTTTTCTAACGGTTAGAAAACCGCCTGTTTTTGTTGTCAGATATAATATGCTTAAAAAAATAAAAAGGAGACGGATTTTTGCGGATTTTTTTGTAATATTTTTTTTGCAAAAAAAATAACGGTTAGAAAATTTCTAACCGTTAGATTTTTTAGCATCCAAATTCTTTTCTCAGTTCTTCCAGCTCAGCATCAAGCTCCTCTTCTGTTCTTCTGACACTTCGTCCAGCAAGTTTCTTTCCGCTGAACATTGCAATGTCTTTTTTTCTCTTTATTTGTTCAAACCTTCTGCTCTCTCTTGCCTCCCACTGATGGCGATACCTGCTTCCGGAGTTATCTTTCCAGCCGGTGGAGTGGTATCCTCCAAAGTCTTCATCAGGCCATATACTTTTGAATTCCTTATCCTTGGCTTTGACAAATTCCTTATATTCTTCCTCAGCTTCCATACCATAAGCAGCACGTGCTCTATGGATATATCTTGAATCTCTGCGCCATGGATAACACTTATGCTTGGCTCTGCCCTGGCGGCTCTTAATTGAAGCCATAATACTGTAATTCCATTCAATATGGCTAATATTTTTTGGAATAAACAAGAACGCAGCATCAACCTCTTTCTTAAATATCCTGACGTCAATGTTTGGTTGTTCCGGCGTATCAAGCCAGAACAGAAACTTGTTTACCTTCCAATCCATGTTGAGCTCAGTAACATGTAAAGATTCATCTATCACATTTTCATAACGACTTTTCCTTGAAAAACCATTAAGTGCCTGGTTCTCCATATACTCATTTCTGAACTCTCCACGGATAGGTTTGCCGTTCCAATTTACAACCTGTTTATGTGCGCGGGCAAGAAACCTTATCAGCTCTTCTTTATTACCAAAGAAAATATCATTCGAAATGATATATATTTTATTTTCGGGGCCGTATCCAATAACCTCTGACAAATGAATTTTCGGCTGTTCGACTGTATAGATTTTCTGCATATTTTTCTCCTTTCTTTTCTGCATTTCTGTACATGTAATATGCAGGATTCCATAAGAAAACAAAACATTGTCTTTTTTTAGACAAAAATGTTTCACGTGAAACATTTTTTAACAATATTCGACATTAGGTTAGGTCAGAAAGATATATTATCTGTCTTCTCCTCCGATATCTGGCATTTCCATATCTTTAGTTTTAGTTTTTGTGATATCTTTTACTTTTTCTTTCATATCATGGTCTCTGAACGCTCTTATTGTAGCCCCTGTCATCATTCCTATATTAATCGCGTTCTTCAATGCTTTATTTGACAATCTTAAAGGTTTTCTTATAGCCTGTTCAGCGTCAATTGCAAACCCCATGCCTTTTTCCAAGTCCTGGCCATCATACATGTCGCTTCTTTTTCCACCGGCGATTGCCGCAGAAGTCTGCATTAATTCGTTTGCACTTTTTCCCATAGCGGCTGCAGAATGGCCAAGCTGCTCCATAGCAGCTCCTGTATGGCTTGGTCTTGCTGCCCCACTTTTTACCAGGTCTGAAAATGTCTCAGCGTCAAAATTTTTATCACCATTTTCCCTAATATCGTTAAGTATGTCTTTTTTAATTTTAGCGTTCATCTTAGACTCATCGACGTCTCTTTTAATGGCACCTGGAATGTTAACAACACTTTCAACAAGCCGGCTACCTCTTTTTACAAAGTTTCCAGGCGTATTTGTTACACCTTCCATATGCATATACGCTCTTCTAAATTGCTCTAAATCCATAAAATCATCTCCTCGTGCATAGCACAATACAGGTTTTTCTAACGGTTAGAAAAACCTGTTATTTTTTCAGCTGACTGATTTTTCAGCCTGCTTTCTTACAACATTAACTTTACCCCCTTTCTCAACAATGCATTTCTCAACATCATCTTCGTCAGGAAGATTAAACATGGAATCTTTCAAAATTCCCTCTAATATACCTCTCAGGCCTCTGGCTCCTGTTTTTCTTTTAATAGTTTCTTTTGCGATATCTTTTAACGCGTCAGGAGTAAACTCCAGTTCGATTCCGTCATACTTAAAGAATTCCTTGTACTGGTTAACAATACAGTCTTTAGGCTCTGTTAGAATCTTAACCATTGCTTCCTCATCTAACTCATTTAATGATACGATGACTGGCAGACGTCCGATAATCTCCGGGATTAATCCGTACTTCACAAGGTCGTCTGTTTCCACCTGGCTTAATGCTTCACTGATAGATTTTTCTTTTCCTTTATCTACATTCGCACCAAAGCCGATAGATGTATCTTTTGCGGTTCTTTTATTAATTATCTCTTCAAGTCCAGGAAAAGCTCCGCCGCAGATAAATAAAATATTCTCTGTATTAACCTGAACGTATTTTTCATTTGGATTGCGTCTCCCACCGTTAACCGGAACGTTAGCAATAGTACCTTCAACCAGTTTCAAAAGCGCCTGCTGAACACCTTCACCTGCAGGGTCTTTTGCAGCACCGGAGCTTCCGCCGGATTTTGCAATCTTATCAATCTCATCAAGGAAGATGATTCCACGTTCTGCCTTTTCAACATTTCCGTCAGCAGAACGTAGGAGCTTTGTTAAGATGGTTTCAACGTCATCACCAACATACCCCGCCTCAGTCAGAGAAGTGCAGTCAGCGATTGCGAAAGGTACATCAAGCATCTTCGCAACTGTCTGAGCCAGCAGGGTCTTTCCGCTTCCGGTTGGGCCAATCAGCAGGACGTTACTTTTTGACAACTTGACGTCTGACTTGATGTCCATTCTTTTATAATGGTTATAAACAGCAATAGCGATTGAAATCTTCGCGCTGTCCTGGTCAATAATGTATTTATCAAGTTCTTTCTTGATTTCTCTTGGTGTCATTTTTTTATTGCGCTTTTTTGCTTTTGCCTTTCCGTCTGATTTGCCCCTGACATCTAAAGCCTGTCCAAGCAGCTTTACGCAATCTTCACAGATATAATTTCCATTAGCAGAAGAGCGGAAGCCCTTCTTAGGTGGAATGATTTTAGTGTTACAAAACTGACAAATTGCTTCTCTATTATAAGCTGGCATAATTATTTCCCTCCATTTGTTTGTTATTTTGCGGGCGGTTTTACCCGGCCGATTTCGGTTTTTGCAGAGACTTTTTCTTTGCTTACTTCTAATATGCATGAAATCGCATAAAATGGGAAATTTTTTGCGGATTTTCACGGCAGGCTGGAAAGTTAGAGAATTTTGTCGATTTCTAACGGTTAGAAAATCCGATACATACAATTCTAACCGTTAGAAAAATCATCGACTGACGGAAAACCGCAGTTAAACTTGTTTGCCCGTCGGCCTGAAGGCAATTGATAATTCGCCGTTGCCGGCTCGTTACCAAGTCTCGCAGAGGATGACAAGCGAAGCCGTAAAGCTGAGTGAGGTGTATAAACATTGGAGTCGAGAATATCGTTCGCTCAGCATCGCAGGTTTTCGTCTGCTTCGCGCACGTCGTACTCTACACTCCGACTTCGTCGTCATTTGTCAGCCCTTGCGGTGTACGGCACTCGCCCTAGCGGACTCGTTTGTCAGTGGCAAAAGCCACTTGGTGCAAGCGAGCGTAAGCTCGCTGCATCATCTATTTTTGTCCATCTCATCAATAACACTTTTGACTTTCACGTATTTAGGTTGTGATTTCTCCGGTTCAAGTCTCGGGGATTCGTTACTTGCTGCTCCGGCATTTGCAGTGTTGGCAGAGGCATCAGCAGAAGATGAGACAGCTTCAGCATCATCTTCTTTTGTTTCTTCTTCATTGTCTTCATCCGGGTCACTGTCATCTGCCCCGAAATCAATTACATCCATTTCGTCATCATCTGCATGCTTTGCAGCATGATATGCTTTAAGTCTTGCTGCTGCGTCTGCCCGCTGCTGTTCAGTCAGTACTCGTTTCTTTTCCCTGATGAGGAGCAGGTCTTTTGGTGCTTCATATGTTTTTGACACGACTTCGCCGTGTACCATTCCAACTTCAACAATCTTCCAGTTTTCGTTATTCTCAACATACCTGTCCAATTTTTTCATGATATTATATTCAGTTGTGTAAATCTTCATTTTGTTTGAGCCGTGAACCATATTGATATGGGTTTCACGCTCGTCATTCAGTAATTTTGCCATTGATTTTTCTCCTTATTTTTTTTATTTATTACAGTATGCTGAATTTTATCAGAAACAGGACGGCTTTTTTCTAACCGTTAGAAAAAAGTTCTGGCATCATCGACGGATGGGAAACCGCGGTCAAACTTGTTTGCCCGTCGGTCTGAAGGTAATTGATAACTCGCCGTTGCCGGCTCGTTACCAGATTACGCTTCGCTTCAATGGACGCGTACGCGGGAGTCTGAAACCCAGTCCGCTCAGCATCGCAGACTTTCGTCTGCTTCGCACGCACGTCGTGCTGGTGCAAGCGAGCATAAGCTCGCTGCATCATATTACAAGCCAGAACAATCATACAAAGAACCCACAAATTTATATCCATGCAATAGGAGAACCTGCCGCCATTCCAAAAAAAATCTGCATATTTTTATATTTTTTATGTCATTTTTGTTGATTTTACGCGTCTTTAACCTTATAATCTATTATATAAAAAGCAAATATAGTTTTTGTTTCAGAATGGAGTGTAAAAAAAATTGCAGGAAGAAAGACATGGAATTACATTAACAATTTTGCAGGAAAAAGGCGGCTGTGGCAAAAGTTGCGCGATATTTAACATCGCAGATTATTTAAGCAAGAAGAAAAACGTTCTCATCATTGACCTTGACGGGCAGGCCGCAGATATTTCATATTTTTTATTTGGAAACAAAGTGGGAGACAGCCAGGACCCGATGCGTTCTGACGTTAAGACAATCATGCATATATTCAGGGGAGCAGACCCGGAGGAGGTAATAGTTCCGGTTAAAAGCAATCTTGATATAATTCCGGCCAACACTGAAGTAACAGGGCTCTTATCCATACATAAAATCAAAACCTTTAAGGATTTTATCAATAAAATGCGAAAGAAATATGATTACATATTAATAGACGTACCGCCAAGCCCAAACTGGTCACATGTTTTATGTCTGTCCGTATGCGATTACGTAATGCCAATCGTAAATCCTGATGCAGCATCACCAAAAGCCATCATTGGATTAAATGACAGTGTTGAAGAAATCCAGTCAACTTCAAATCCTTCATTAGAATATCTTGGAATCATTATGAATAAATATAATGAAAGGACTAATATCGCCAAGACTATGCTTCAGCAGACAGAGAATATTGCCAAGCAATTAGAGGTATCACTTTTTGATACAAAAATTCATCAGAGCGTATTGCTTGAAGAGCATATCCTTTCACATCAAAGTATTTTTGAGTATGCGGGCAAGAGCAAGGCGGCAAAAGAATATAAAAATCTGTCAGAAGAAATCATATCCAGGATTGCAGAGAGGAGAAGATAAGAATGGGGAAACTTAATGTTCCAACTGATGAATATGCCATCAGCCCAAAAAGGAAGTTCCGTGATTTAAGTGAAGAATTTATTGAAGAGAACAAAGATTTCATTGTAAAAATTCCGGCAAACGAACTTATCTACGATAGAGATAACGAGAAATATTACGGTGAGATAACAGATGAATCTATTCAGGATATGGCGCTTGATATGTCAACGGACGGGTTCAAAGGTGTAATCATGGCATATCCGGTAATGGTAGACGGTCAGAGAAAATACCAGATAGAATCCGGACACCGCAGATACACTGCAGCAAAATGTGCTGGCATTACTGAAATCCCGACAATCATAACCGAGCCGCCAAAAACAGATTCGGAGCGTGTAATCAGATTAATTAAGATGAACCTGCATGGCAGACCAGACCTTTCACCGACAAAAAAAGCAAAAATAATTGAAGCCCTGATGTCAGCTCACAAAGAAGAACGTATCAAGGCCGGACTGAAGGCAGACAATGCAACGCTTACAGATATTGTTTCAACTGAGATGGAATTATCCACAAAAAGTATCGATAAGTACAAAGCTTTATTGAAATTAGTGCCGAAGTTGCAGGCCCTGGCTGATTCTGGCATTGCATTTTCGGCATTGATACAGGCAGTTACACTTCCGGAAGACAAGCAGGAGATGCTGGCTTTTTCAATCAATTCTGAAATATCTGAATCTGGAATTGATAACATCTCAAGGCAATGGGTTATAAACAAGATTGAAATCCTGCGGCGCGAATTCTATGACGAGCCAAAACAGCCAAAGAAGATAGCAAAACGCCGTGATGGTTCAAAAATCATTACAAAATGCTTAAAAGATTTTGACGACCTGGTAAACGGTAATGCTGTATTTAAAGAGAATGAAAAGCATATAGCGGTAGAAAATCTGAAAAAGCTGCGTGAGAACATAGACAAAAAGATTGATGAATTGTCAGAGTAGGAGAGAAGAAAAAAAGGAATGCGATATGCATTCCTTTTTTCTAACGGTTAGAAAACCGTATCAACTGCGATTCAACAGTACTTTTTCATACTCATCAAAATCATACTGGCGCTGTTCAAAATTATTAAACTGGTTCTTCTTTTCTTTTTTGACAGGTGTGGCGTATCCCTCTTTAATAGCCTTAATCATAAATCCTACCAGATTTTCAATATGTCCAGCCAGTTCTGCAATATGATATGCTGTTTGTATTTTTTCAAAATCATATTCAGCCGTTTCACAAATTGACTTAATATCTTTTATACTTACGGACTCTTTTATTAATTCTTTTACCTGGACATACATTTCAAATTTTTCATCTTCACTAAGGCCAGATTCTTGCTCTTTTTTTGTTTCTAATTTTTTCTTATCATTTCCACTGTTTAATTCAACATAAAATGTGATACCATATACCTTGCCGCCTTTTCCGCTTTTAACAGGTTCATATGAAATAGTCATTCCGCATTCGGGAGTATTGTTGATTTCCGTAACGGCTACATTTATGATACGTCGTTTAAAATCTGTCCAGCTGTCATAACTTTTTTCAGTGGAATATTTCATCGCCTTATCGTAATCAGGATGAGGCTGACCTTTTAAAATTTTTTGAACCTGTCGGGTAGAAGAGTCTACAACGCCAAGCGTAAACTTTAATTCATTGATACCGACTTCAACTTTAAAATGCTTTCCATCTGATTTTTGAGGCATCAATTTTGCATTTCCAACTTTTTTCTTTGTATAGCAACATGAATATAATAATTCATGGAGCTTTAATGTATATTTGTTTTTAAATTTTAGCACTAATGGCAAGTCTAAGATTGTAAATTTTGTTGACGGATTTATGTATGGCTGTAAATCATTATTAATCTTAACAGTAAAAACAGAATTTTCATACTTTACAAGAGTGAACAAAGGCAGGAAGACAAACCTTTCATTTTCATTGTCCTCAAAACCAATAGTAGTAGCAGCCATTGAGACAGCCACAGGTTTTAGCTGAGTATAGAAACTTCCACTTTTATTTCCAAGTAGATTTCTTAATTCATTTGCTTTAATAGAACAGATTGTGCTTCCATCTTTTTCATCTGTAGTTACATATTTTTTATGTTGAATCCTGGCAAGAACGATGTCAAGTATCTTTAATTCTATAAGAGAAGCCTTATATTTACTTTCTATAAGTAAATTTGCCTTTTTAAATGAATCGTCCAAAGATTCGTAAGACACAACTTCTTCATTTGTTATAACTTCTATATTATCATCAGTCTTTATACTGCTCATTTTTTCACTCCATTTTGTCCGTTAAATAAAAATTGGCACTCCAATTTGTCCGTTAAAAGATATCGTAATATATATTTAAGTACACCAAATACGTCATCGACGAACGTGGAAATCGTGACCAAGCATGCCGTTAGGAGCGGATTGCTACAAGCTGTCTGACTCTGGATAATTAGTTGTCTGTAGGTCAATCGCAAACTCCAATTTGTCCGCTAAATGTAAAATTTACTCCATTTTGTCCGTTAAATAACATGTATAGAATAACAGACAATCCTTTAAAAATCAAGTATTTTTATCATAATAAAAACACATGTTCTTTTTCTTATTGCGGACAAATTGGAGTTATAGAATAATCAAATTTGTCCGTCAAATGATTTTTGCCATTTCTATTTAGCGGACAAATTTGATTATTTTTACGGCATCTTTTATTTAACGGACAAATTTGATTATTTTGTATTACCCATTATTTATTTAACGGACAAATTAGATGTTCGTAAAGCATCAGATTTGTCCGTTATATGCTTAAAAGCATCAGATTTGTCCGTTATATATATGTATCTAGCGTTAAAAAGCATCGGATTTGTCCGTTAAATGCCATATTAATCAAATTTGTCCGCTAAATAAGCTGTCCAAAATCCGTCAAATCCATTCATATTCACAGATAATCAAATTTGTCCGTTAAATAAAAACCACGGCAAGTCCACTGTTTTCAAGGCTTATAACGGACAAAATGGAGTTTTTTGATTCTGACAAACCTCCAAAAGCATCAAATTTGTCCGCTAAATAGGAGAGCAGCGGCATTTTTCGTTGCTTCGCTCCAATTTGTCCGTTAAATGCATTTTTAGACCTGTTTTTAATCAAATTTGTCCGTAGAATAACGCCTTTTTTATGCCTTTTTTGTGGATAACCTCATTTGTCCGTCATAAACATCATGCATGTCCAGTTCTTTATATGGAGTTATCCACACTATAAGCGAAAATTTCTAATCGTTTTTATCCACAAGCTTACTCCAATTTGTCCGTTAAATAAATCCTGCATATCCTGTTGTTTCAACCAATTTGTCCGTTGTATAATGTCGAAAACCTTGAATTTACGGGGATTTCCGGGGGAGTAAGTAATTAAGAAACTATTGTTGTTTTTTATATATAATAAAACAACTGCAGCACACAGAACAATATACAGAATAGAAGAGAAGCGGTATACAAAAATTATATGGCGTTGTTGTGCAAAATATTGAACAGCCTGAAATAGTAAAAAGAGTAGTGGACGCTCTGGGGCTCGAACCCAGGACCGACCGGTTATGAGCCGGTTGCTCTGACCGCTGAGCTAAGCGTCCATATGAATAGCACTATATTTAATTTTAAATCCAGCAATCCGGTTTATTTCCTCCCGGTTACTCGCCAAATCTGTGACTTTGTCACAGATTTGGCTTCGCGCGCCTTCGAAGCTGAGCCGGTTGCTCTGAACCTCTCAGCCATCAACTGCCGAACATTCCGAAGAACATCCAAACAATATCAGAACCTTATCTTTTGCAAACAAACCCAGAATGAGCGAGAAGGACATTCCAGAGAGTATCCGCATCGGCCAATCCAAATATAGGCATGCCATACCCAGACGGTGGAGGTTCATATGGGCAGGTTCCACTATGCAGCATCACAAGAGCCAGGGCTCTCATTCTTCCGCATAACTTTCCCTGCTACTGCTTTTTCAATACCAAAGCCTGCAATGTTCAGGAGAGAGAACGTCTCTCTTGCTTGGTATATATAATATGCTAAAAAATTCCCCAACTGAATCATTTTTCAAAAAATTTTTTATATTTTTTTCTTTTACTTTCAGGCTGGCTTACGCCCGCCAAATCATACAAATATCAGCATTCAGCCAGCAAACGCAATCGTCAGCGGCATCTTTGTATGCAGGATATTCTTTTCCGCTGGGAGAGCAATAGAAGCCGCTTCCGGTCTTATGCACCAGCAGCGGTACCAAGTCCTCTACAGGCATCAGTCTTAATTTGTCCAGGTTTCTCATTTTTTTGCACATTTTTTCTTCCTCCTTATCGCTGCATAGGCATTTTTCTGAATCTTTCTCTCTCGGCATTAATGCCGGATGGGAGAGAAGAGCAGAGCGTTTGCAGTGTCCTTGTCGCCCCGTGCATCCGGAGCTCGTCCTGTTCGTTTCTGATTGCTGTTTTTGTTGCCTCATCGATAAATGCAAATTTGTCTTTAAGCATATTTTTTCTTCCTTTCTGCAGCTTTATTTTTTTGTTACATATACAGTATGCGGGAATTTTGAGGCGTGGATATTTTTTTGCGGATTTTTTTTGTGTATTGAATTTACCGGAATTCAGATTAGAATTTGGCTGATTGTATAACTGTATTTATTACCAAACGGCTTTGCCGCAGGAAAACGAAATCGCAAGGCTGAATGTAGCAAACGAATATTGATTCAGTCCAGCAGGCAATTTTGCCGGCTGTAAGTTTACAGGTTTCGTTAACTATTCGAAAAATAAGCATTTGGCGAATAGTTGCAGATAGACCGAGCCGAATCGTCGCTGCAAATCTGGACGAGGTTTTAATATTTTCGTTAACGGCAAAACTTGCTTAAAACTTCACGTAATTTGCGGGCTTTCTTTGAGTACAAAACCTTTATCCAAAATTTTCAATGTGTTTATGAACAAATATTACAAACATGGCTCAACATATTTAGAATCAATGCCAATTGACAATCAATCTGTAAATATATACAATTAAATTAAATAAATATAATATATAAGTAATAAACAAAGAAATCAGCATATTTTAATATTTATATTATAGTATTCAGACATCTATTGGAAAAATCAGCGTTTGTCGTATAGATGGAAAAACTACTATTTTTGCGTCTGCTCGCACATTTATTGTTGTCGATTATCGATTTAACCTTAATGTGTACAATGTCTAAACTTAACCTTGTACAAAGTATTATTTTAAGACTCATGCTGCTACTTTGTACAAAATTAGGTTTAATTATTAAATCTGTAACTTGTACAAAGTAGAATGTTTTAACTCTAGTTTGTACAAAGTAGAACTTTTTATTAAATTATTAAAGCCATAACTTGTACAAAGTAGAATGTTTTAACCTAAGTTTGTACAAAGTACTCTGTTTAAAATCATACATTGTACAATATTTTTATTAATCTTGATATCTATCAGCACATTTAGCACTCATTTTTCATATCTGTATACAACAAAATTATTGCATCCACTTACCTTTGTCACATAATATGCTGGCAAATGAATATCTTTCCGTGTGTAACGTTTTTGGAGAAAATTTACAATTCTATTTTGTACAAGTTACGATTTAAAAATTCTACTTTGTACAAAAGCAGCTTAAATTATTCTGCTTTGTACAAGATACAGGTTAAATTATTTAACTTATATCTTGTACAAAATTTTCAATATATCGGTAAAATTCGCTATAAATCGCATATTTTATCGACAGCCATTGTACACGTTTGAGTTAAATTGACATCGATTTAACTTGACTTGGGGGAATGTTTTAACTCCAGTTGGGGGAAAGACATAAAATGCATTATTTATTACTGCTTTCCTCCAACTCATATTAAATATATTAAGTCGAACTTAGGGGAAAACATAATTTTTTAACTTAAGTTGGGGGAAAGTATAATTTTTTAAGTCTAATTGGGGGAATGTAGAATGCTTATACACTATTGTGTTGTATACACATCTACACAGCTTACGTTTACGCAATCTATGTTCTTTCGCACCTATATATCTGAAAATCTGTATGCCCTTTTATTCTCGTAACGTAATATTGAGGCAAGTGCATATCTTTCCATCCCGTATAACTGTTTATAGTTCCGTTCAGTGAATTTATTTAAACTTGGTGGAATATTTTAATTTGAGATAGAGGAAAGAACAAAATTCATTATTTTGTTACTACTTTTCCTCAGCTTCTTTAAATTGAGTTTGAGAAAATTAGTTTTAGTTGGTAGAAAGCAGAATTTTTTAACCAGAATTAACAGAAAGTAGAACCTTGGGCACAAAAAAGACGCCTCAGCAAAAGCCGAGATGTCTTTTATCAGTAGATTCAGCAATCCCTTATATTTCAGTTAACCATTCCGGTCTAGCCATTTACAGCATTCTTGTTTTCCAAAACTTTTTTGTTTCTTCTTGCATCGCGCTGTAATAATTTTTAAACGATTCATCGTTGTATGTGTTTTTCTCTATTATTTTTAGATTTCCATAGCATTTCCATACATACTCTAGCTCCGTTTTTGGAAGCTTTTTCAAGTTATCCCAAAACGTCTCCTGGTTGTCATCTTCAAGCTGCAAAATATATAAAACGCTTAGAATCCATTCTTTCGCCTTAAGATATGCTTTACAATCCATGTAAGACATAGCCATCGAAAAACCAGCTTTAAAATTTAGTGGGTTAAGCTTAACAGCTTCTTTAAGCAATTGTTCCGCCCTGCCTCCTCTATCTGTGTTTTTGTAGAATCGGTTAAGCTTATGCAAAGCTTCGCTTTTGCAGGCGCTTGTTTTGCATTTTTTAATAAGCCTGGACTGATAATTAATGCCACCATTATACAAAGAGGGATTCATTGCATATATATCGAAAATAAGACTTAATGACATATTACTATATTCCATTCCATATTTTGGCAAATTTTCAATATCAAGCTCTATTTCCTGAAATCTTCTTGTCATTTCGTCTGAATAAATCCATTTTTCAGTAACACAACGCAGGATATGGATTTCTTTCTTACAGTAGATTTTGGCATAGTAAAAATTATCAAAACAGGCATAGTCTTCGTTGATGCTTACTACTTTATCTAGTTCATTAAAAACAGTTTCCCATAATTTAATACGAGCTTTAATAACTATTTGCTCATCTGGTTCCCGCTCGTATTCATTCATCAAGTATCTTTTGCCGCCGTTAATCTCTTTGAACAAATTGTTCTCAAGGTAAATTTCTGCTAAATTTTCAAAAATCCGTATACAGCCATCTTTATCGTTTTTTGCAAAAGCATTGCCTTTACGAACATTTACACTGATTGGCTTAATCTCATTATCAGCATTCAACTCTTGATTTGTACTGTTAGAATAGATAGC
>OLOO01000485.1_pt1 | contig 37043 bp, 45 predicted proteins | sample 1672621 | NCBI WGS metagenome assembly OLOO01 (sample SAMEA3136706, study PRJEB25190) | human gut metagenome | biome: human gut; feature: human-associated habitat; material: faeces | place: Austria | collected 2013 | reverse complement strand
TAGAACACTAGCCTTCCAAGCTAGATACGTGGGTTCGATTCCCATCACCCGCTTTCTTTTTTCGCTTGTGAAAAAAGATAATTGAATTACAGGATATGCGGATATGGCGGAACTGGCAGACGCGCTAGACTTAGGATCTAGTTCTTCGGAGTGCAGGTTCGATTCCTGTTATCCGCATGACAAAAGCCTAATAACTACTGATATAGCGGTTATTAGGCTTTTCTTTTATCTCCAAGGTACTAAAAAGGTACTATTTTATTTATAATTTCCCTCACACAGCTTATCAAGCCGCTCTATCATTTGGCTTTGTTTGGATGGGAATAAGTGAGAGTAAATATCAAGTGTGGTTGATACGCTTTCATGTCCTAACCGTTCCGACACCAGTAAAGCAGAAAACCCTAATTCAATAAGCAGAGAAGCATGAGAGTGCCGCAGGTCATGGAGTCTTATTCTCTTTACGCCTGCCAAAATACAATGCTGTTTCATTTGTTCTCTGTATGGTTGCCGGGACATTTGAAAGACTCTTGTTTCTGGTAGCGGTTTATAATATCTTTTCTTGTAATCCTCTAATATTTCACACAGAAAAGCAGGTATTAATACATCCCGTATGGATTTTGGAGTCTTAGGGGGTGTGATAACTGTTTTCCCGTCAATTACAGAATAGGTCTTTGTTATGTGAATGATACCACTCTTTAAATCCAGATCAGCAAAAGTGAGTGCCTGCAATTCTCCTATTCGCATCCCAGTATAGTACAGTACGAGAAATGCTATGTAATAAGGGTCTGACTTATCAAAGGTTTCTATGAAGCGGTCAAATTCCTTTTTCGTCCAGAAATTAATACTCTTTCGCTTCTTTCCCACCATATTCCCGGCAACATTGCAAGGATTCACAGGAAGCCCATAAAAACGTACAGCAAAATTAAAGATTCCAGATAGTTCCGTTACAAGATTCTGCATATAGCCGGGGCTTAAAGGTTTTCCTGTTGCTCCAGTAGCGTTTTTTAGTGTTCCTTGCCATTCTCGAATGTCGGTAGCGGTAATATCGTTCACAGCCTGTTCATTGAAATAGGGCAGTATCCATGCTGTTATACGGTGTTTCTTAGTCTTATATGTCTTTAGTTTGGTATGTAGTTCTTTATCTTTCAAGTAAAGCTCTGCCATGTCAGAGAAAGCCATATCCGGGCTACCTGCTAACTTCTCCAGAAAAGACCGCTCCCACTCTAAAGCATCTTTCTTACGCTCAAAGCCGCTCTTTTTCTTTTGCTTACGGTTTCCTTGCCAATCCTTATAGTAAAATTTACAATACCATTTCTTGGTATCATCGTTGTAATATGCTGGCATATATCTATCATTCCTTTCTGTTGCTGGTCGGCGGTGTTGGAATGAATGAAAGTATAGCATATATTTTTATTGACTTTTGGTAATATTTGAAAGATAATAAATGTACAAGAGTTATTACCACGCAGAGCATGGCTTAATGTACCATGTATCAGCCCTATTGGTAGAAGATAGCGTCTTAGTTTACCAGACAGAGGGCGCTATCTTTTTTTGTTTACATTTTGTTATATTGACAATAACAAAAGCATATCATATAATATACTTAACAAGACAGCCGGAAGGTGTGCGGTCACCTGTCCCGGTAAAGATTTAGTTTAAAAAGTAGTCGTCCGTTTCTTTGCAGGGAGCAGGACGGCTATTTTTTATGTAAATTAATAGCTAGTGTGATTACAGCACATAACATTATTGTATAGGTGAATAAGTCCGTATATGTAACCATATCTATCACCCCTTCCGCAAGACTCGGAACAGGTGAAGCCGTCCCCCGGCTGCCCGGTTAAGCATATTATATTTTCAAGGTATTGTTTGACACGAAATCAAACGCAGCATATAATAAAAATGTTCATATGTTATTCATAGACACCCTCTTTGAGCGGTAGTAAATGAATTTTATAGCACTCCTAAAAACAGGGGTGCTATTTTACTTTACAAATAAACTGGTTATTATTTCTTATCTGTGAGCCTTACAAGTTAAGTATGGCTTGTCTTTTATGCGAATTTGTACAGTTTCGTATTATTTCTGGAAAAATCACTCAACGCAATTTTGCGTTTGGCTAATTGTGCCGGCGCAAAAGCACGAAAAGCCGCATAATTCCCAAGTGGGGAGCGGCGTTGTGCTTCGGCCGGATTCCGGGAATTAATTCTTGTCTGGTTCTTTCTGGTTGGATGATGGGGGTTCATCCGGGGCGGTTTCGCCCTGATCGGGAGCGTCCTGATTTGGGGCGGTAGTGGCTTCATATTCAGGTATTTTTAGTAAGTCACAAGAATAATCATACAATTTTTCTCGACCTTGATTACTTAAGAGGTCAAAATTGGATAGAAGTTCCTTTTTCATCAATTCAGAAAAATCCAGATATGGTTCTCGAATGATGTTTTTTTCTAAAATTTCATAGGCAGAAGACGGATAATCTTTGTCATCTTTAAGCATTTCCAAGAGTTCTTTATAGTATTTAGTAAGAATTTCGTCTGTTTCAGCTAGAGAAAGCTTAAAAGTTTCAGCTAGAAACTTCAAGCCCTCTATTTGGGGAGCTGTTGCTCCCTTAACGTAACTCTGCACTGTTTCGACCGGTAGCCCTGTTTCGTTGGCAAGTTCATCGAAAGTTTTTGCATCTTTTAAAGCCTTTTCTATAGCGTCTTGATACTGCTCTTGATTAAATTTCTCGGCTTTTTCATGCTCTGAACTTGGTATATTATCAACAAAAGTATAAAAATATGGTTCGCCGCTGTTAGTGTAGTTATAACCAAGATTTAAGGCAGTAGCGAGTTTGGCTACGGTATCCTTTTTTGGATTCCTTTTCCCGGAAACATACTGGCTTATGCTTTGCGGGGTAGTATCTAGTATTTTGGCTAAATCTTTTTGAGTAGTAGTTCTATATTTTATTGCAGCCTTCAAACGTTTCCCAAAACTCATTTTTTCACATCCTTTTCAGAAAAATAATAGCATACCAATAAAATAAAAACAATCTTTTTTGAGTTTTTTATTGAAAAAGCCTTGACAATTAAACAAAAAAGAGTTAGTTTAAATACAACAAGCAAAAATGATTGATTTTGAAAGGAGAAATAAAACAATGAAACTTGAATTAAACAGAAAACAAATTGATGTTGCACTTGGTAATAAGTGTATGACAATCGAACAGCTTGCTAAGCTTTACGGATGTAGCCGCTCCAGAATGTCGGTTATTTTGAATAGTCGTGTCGTAACTCCAATGTGTGCCGGTCGTCTTGCTAAGGCTCTAGACGTAAAGGTGGAACAGATTACAGAATAACACGCTTTGGTCGGCGGTGTCGGAATGGGTGAAAACTTGAAAGGAGAATGAAACAATATGGGTTTACCAATTTATGAGCAGGAAACTAATATAAATTTCATGAGAGACGAGGACATAGCAACAGTTTATACCTCTGACAGTACAACCATGACGAAATTAGATAAATTAATTGCTTTACCGGATACAGAATGGAAATTGAAAGAGGTTCATCGGTTAGAAAGTACAGGGGAGATTGTAGGCAAGACATATATTTGCCCTAAGAAATTTATTTCTTTCAGAAGCGTGAGGATACAGAGAAAGCCGAAAGCTACCGTTTAAGCTTTGTAGATTGCTTCCAGAAGCAAATTACAGAACCCCTAACCCTTTCAAGGTGTTATTTATCCTCTTAGGATTTAGAAACCGAAATTAAAGGGAAAAAGCGAATAAAAATGTATCCAAAAATATTAGAGGTTTATGGGGAAAAACTTGACAGCGAAATACTCAGCACAAAATTGTGCTCAGTGTTCCAGTCAACCAAATCAAGATTGAATCCGTTGTTAATTAACCGGCCCCAAATTGGACCCGGTATAGTATGGCAGCGGTAACAATGATAGAAAGGAGTGATCACATGGATAACCTTGTAATTTTAAAAGGGAATGACGTCTTTACAGATAGTTGGGTAATCGCAGAGGGTACAGGTAACTCACATAGAGCAATAAAAAGTATCGTTAATAAATATTCTGACGATTTCAAAGAATTTGGAAAGTTGTCATACCACTCTAAATGGTTTGAAAATGAGAAACAAAAGAAAATATTTTCAGATAATTCAAAAGGAGTTAGCAGGGAGAAAACAAAGATAGAGGTGATTCTTTTAAATGAGCCACAGGCAACCTTGTTGATTACATATCTGCGTAATACAGAACAGGTAAGACGATTCAAGAAGAATCTTGTTTTTGAATTTTATCGAATGAGGGATTTTATCAGAGAAAAACAGACTCCTGCATGGCAGGAAAGCCGACAGACAGGCATAACAACCCGTAAAAAAGAAACAGACGCAATTAAGCGCCTGTGTGAATACGCAACAGCACAAGGTAGCAAGCACCCGGAAAGACTTTATACCGCATACACCAAATTAGCTAATAAAGCCGCCGGAATAACTAACAGAACTACCGCTACTGGCTTACAGATAAGCATATTGACCGTTGTTGAATCTATTATAGCACAAACTATTGATGCAGGTATAGAGAAAAATAAGCCATATAAAGAAATTTATCAGGACTGCAAGAGAAAGTTAGCTGTATTACAGGGGGTAGGAGAATGACAGAAGAGAAAACCTTAGAAGAGTTCTTACGTGATCTACTGGAGAAAGAAAAGGAGCGGCATGAGCAGTCCTTGAAAGAACATGAGGAACTTATGAGAATGATTGACGAAGCAAGAAAGGGGATGCATAAGAATGACTAAGCAGGTGTATACCGCTAAAGAAGTAGCCGCCCTGTGCGGTATTTCAGAGAGTAAGAGCTATAAAATCATTGCACAGCTTAATAAAGAGTTAGCAGAGAAAGGGTTCCTGACCTTCAGGGGAAAGGTAAGCCGAGCTTATTTTAATGACCGTATGTATGGCGGTGTTGTGGAAGAACCAGCAAAAGAGGGATAAAACATGGCACAATCAGAATTAAACGGCTTTGTGAAGATAGACAGAGGTATTTTAGACTGGGAATGGTATTCCGATATATACACGAGTCGCCTATTTATCCATTGCATATTAAAAGCCAACTGGAAGGATGGAAGCTGGAAAGGACAGCCGTATAAAAGAGGTCAATTTATTACATCTTTGCAAAGTTTAGCCAATGAACTAGGGTGTTCAGTGCAAAATATAAAAACAGCTTTGAAGCATTTAATTTCAACAGGCGAACTAACAAGCAAAGCAACAAACAAATACCGCATAATTACGGTCTGTAACTATGACAAGTATCAAGTAGATAACAGGCAAGATAACAAAGTCCTAACAATCAACCAACAAACAACTAACAAACAACTAACAACAGATGAAGAATATAAAGAATATAAGAATATAAGAAATAATAATAATATGTGTGCTTTTGCAGGTGCAAATGAGGGTGCAAGTGGTGCAAACAAGGAAGAAACTGGAAAAAGCAAAGAAAAGCACCAACTTAAATATGCAACGTCATTTGAAGAAGCTTGGCATCACTACCCAAGGCACAAAGACAAAGCACTGGCATATAAAGCTTATAATGCACGTCTTAATGATGGGTATTCAGAAGATGAACTACTGATCGCTACCAAAGCATACGCTACGGAGTGCAAAAAGAAAGACACTCCAAGAGAGTACATAAAATTAGCAAAGACTTTCTTCGGACCGAATACCCCATTCATAGATTATTTAAAGGCAGGTGAAGAAAATGCAGTACAGGAGACAGAAGCCGAAAGACAGCAACGGCTTGCAGACGAATACAATGCCAAATACGCAAACCGTTATTGAAAAGCTACGAGAAAAGACAAAAGATGAGACAGAACTAGGCGAAATTGTGAGGTCAAGACGTATAGATAACGAAAACGGAAACTATCATGGTTATGCAATCGACCAGAAACAAATGATAGGACGTCCTGCGGTCTTTGTATGGGGTGGTGATAACCGGGTAACCAGCAGTGAATACTGGGAGCGAAAAAGAAGAAGTTATATGCCCCGGAAGTTCTTAGAGAAAGAATCAAAAAGTTTTAATTGGTCGTTGTATGGGACAACATACGAAGACGGTACAAAGAGAATCAAAGCAGATTTAAATAATTTTATTAAAGGCTTCGAAAACGTCAAAAACAGCAACGGAGATAACGAACCGGGATTCTGTCCAAGGGGCATAGGCTTATATATCAATTCAGCAGCACATGGGAGCGGTAAAACACTTTTAGGATGTGTTGTTGCCAGTGAAATTATGAAAAGGTTTAATCATGTATCTGTGAAATATATCACTGTCCCGGATTATTTAGACATCATGAAAGGCAAGACAGACCAGAAAATTGAGAAGAACCGGGAATACCGGGAATGCACACTATTAATCCTTGATGATATGGGCAGCGGTAAAACAGATTGGGACAAAGATATTCTGAGTAATCTTATTTCGTACCGTATGAGCCAGTATAAGCCGATTATTTATATTAGTTCCTGCGAGATAAGCAAATTAACAGGAGACAGCAAAGTAATAGCACTCATTGAGGATTTGTCTATTGATATAGGCTTGCCACCTGTAAATGTTCGTAATGGGTTAGCAGAACAGCGAAAGAAAGAGCTGTTAAACGGGGCAGATCAGAAAGAAACGAAAGAGGCAGCATTTTGAAGCTGACAAAAGATGACATTGAAATTTCCGTAATAAGTTATACGAAAATTGATAGAGAAATCAAAATAAAAAAAAGTCCATTCCGAAGTTGGCCGCTCCAGAATGGACAAAGCACATGGGAAATCATGCACCAAAAACCAAGATTATTTTAGCATGGTTTACCAGAAAGTGAAAGAGGTAATCATGAAAAAGTTAATTTTAAATACAACAAAGAACTTGATTTTAATACTTATAGTGTTGTTCCTTCTCTGGATCCTGATAAGCTGGTTCGATATTGTGGCACATAATGACCCATGGAGAAATTCACATGAGTATATGCCAGGTAATGCCTTTTTGGTGTTAGTGCATGAGTATGATTAATTTAATACATGGACCATACAGCATCTACAGACCACCATAAATCCATTTTAAAGTTGCTTAGGATAAATGATGCCTATAAACAGTTAAAATGGATTTACGGGGTGAATTAACCCATCAAATACAATGAAATCAGACAAAGAAAGGACAAGAACAATGTCAGAAATAAAAGCAATCATACAATCGGCAATAAAAGCTAGGAATGATGTCAGAAGTAGAAGAGTCAGTGTATTAAAACTTTTACAGTCAAATAACATGGAGAGTTATTTCCATGTGTGCTGTTCTCGTATTATTAACGGGGCGGACTTTGCAGATTTGGCAGCGGAAGGGATAGAAGTCGTTATGCCGGCCGGTTTAGATCAGTACGATATTGATTTAACTTCGGACGGAATGGGAAAGAGCAGAGATATATTGTTAGGGTATATTCCGGGAGAGAAACTTGCAGATACGTTTGTGATGCTCTGCCAGGAAGAAGCAGTCACGAATGAAATTAATGCTATGGCTAAGGAGTTGAGGAATATGAGCTTGATAGAACTTATCAATGGATTCCTTAAAATGTATATTCGGGATAGAAAAAAGTATCAGAATGAGAATGGAGAAGAACTAAAACAGTGCTATATTTTAGAGTTTTTATGCCGCTCCTACCTCTGGAAGTGCAAAAAGAAAGTCTGTGAGGTATCGAGAGATGTATATCTTCGATTCAAACTAAGAAGAGTAATTAAAAAGTTGATGGCAGAAACAGAAGTATAGATATTTAAAGAAGTGGCATAGTACCGGACAACCTAGAATCCATTCTAAGCCCGTCAGAGTGGTTTGTTAATGGGATTTAGGCAGATGAAAACCCTTAGAGGTATTATTTATCCTCTAAAGGGCGAAATGCCACAAAATGGGAGATTAAGAGGACATGGAAGAATGCAAGTTGACAAAGCGGCCATGTAGAGCAGCTATAAAAGAATCCGTTGATAAATGCAAGAACCCTATAATTTTGAGAAATATGTACCAGATTGTGGAACTGCTTAGAAAAATGGTAGACGATGTAGAATACAAAGAATTATCAGAAGCAGATTATCAGAGAGCATCAACTATTTGTGACATACTGCGCCTGGAAGATAACGAAGTGCGAGGGGTAAAATATTGGGTCAGTGGATGTATAATACCTAGAAGAGAGCAGAAAGGAAAGAAAAAACGTGGTCGCAGAGTTAAGTAGAGAGATAGAAACAGGGCAGAGCCTGATTACAGATAGCACAGATATGACTATGAGTGAATTTGTTGAGCTGGCAAAGGGAAAGACACAATTCAATACGGCTTACGATGCGTATTTGCTTGGATTTTCAAGAGGACACGAAGCAGCATTACATAAGTTTGCTCAGTGTCAGAATGAAAATGCAGATAGTGAGGATATTAATTACAGAGCTGCAACAATGGACCTTTTAGGGAAAATCAAGCAGGAAAGCAATACAAAGAGGGTATATAGCCTTGTAGAACGGCTTTATATAGACGAAAAATTATAGAATTATATACACAACTACATAAAACTACATTTCTGTTACATAAAAAGGTATTTTTGTAGCAGAAATAAGTAACCTATCAACCTTTAAATACTGACAATAGAAAGACATGGAAAAGTCAAAAATGACCGCTCCATGTCTTTTCTATTTGTTGGGGGAAAATAGGGTAAAAGTGGGGTATGATTGCAATGTACTTCTAAAATAAAAACCCCTGCCGGAGTTATACAGGCGGCAGGGGGTACGCTTATAGCGTATTAAAGATAGTATCATTATAATAACATGACTAGACGAAAAAGAAAAGTATAAATTTGTATGGAGCATCAACAACCCCTGCAGGTGTTGTTGATGGTTACAAATTTCCTTTACTTCCAGAAAGAACTCTTGTATAATATGAGTACTATCTATCATCGTGCGGCCAAAGTACGACAACCGGGTGAAAAGCCTGGTTAGAACTTGATAAAAATATTAAAGATACGACCAAAAGCAGGTACAGAACAGGCAGGAAAATAATAAGGTGAATGAATTAATTCGGATGCTAAGAGAGGATTTAGAAATTCAAGAATTAAAACAGAAATGTCATGAGCTGACAGGGGGGAATGGATTCCATTTCATTGGGATTACTTTAGAGATTTTGGCGAGTATAAAGAGTATATGCGAAAAATAATAAAAAATGAAAAGGATTGATAGAAACACGCAGGAATGCGTGTTATTTTTTTGAACTGTATAGGAATGGTGTGCCTGATCGGGAACAATAGCGTGGCTATTTGATTGTTTTCTTTTCCAGTTTGCGTATAACTTACTACGCAATACTTAAAGAGATTGTTCTAGTATTTGGAGCGGTACGGAGTACTCCAAAAAAATACAGAGTACTCCAAACGAAAAGAAAGCGAACGTTCGGATAAAAATAACGAGCGTTCGGATAGTCCTGGAAGGTTTGAAGCGTTCCGAAAAATATGGAGCGTTCCAAACGCAACGTTGCGATAAAATACGCAGCGTTGCACATAAAAAGTATGCACACAAAATGAGAAAAAGTGTGTACACAAAAGTACCGTATAAAGTCGCTATTAACCTGGTGGAATACGGAGTAAGTGCCTAAGAAAGCCTAAGGTAAAAAAACGTTTTGGATGCTGAGAAATGACAAGGTAAAAGTGCTTTTCAGATGTTAGGAAATGTTAGGATAGAAAGTGTTTTGGATGCTAGGAAATGCTAGGGCGAAAGAGCCTTTCAGATGCTCAGAAATACTCAGATAAAATTCATTTTCTACGTGTGGAAAGGTATGGAAATAATATGGAGCACAGACCCTAGTAAAACCTAGTATAAAAAACATTTTCAGATGTTAGGAAATGTTAGGATGAATTTAGAAAATTGTACCTTCTGAATGATGAGAAATGACAAGGTAAAAAAGTGTTTGAGAACGCTAGAAAAAACTAGAAAGTTAACACTATGGATGTTAAGAAATGTCAAGGTTTAGGCAAAAAGTAAAACAATTTTCCAAAACGAATACCAATAAGAATAATACACTTCCGAAACAAAAACGAATGAATAGTAACATTTCCGAAACGACGAATAAGGGTATTTGTTCGGATGTCCGGAATAAGGACACCTGCCTGCTCCAGAAAACTCAAGATTACAACCGCTTCCACAAAAAATGGAAACAAAAATTATTATCATAAATAAACTTGTTTACTTAGTGGGAAATAAAATGTAAATAGCTTTATTTTATCAGTGATATTATCAATACTGTTAAGTTTTGATAAAGGTTGTTAAGTGACTATTTTTCGTGCTATAATCATTATCAAAACTTATTATCAAAAATGAACGGGGTTTTGATAATGATAAAGGTACTTTTGACAAAGAACTGGTAGCAGGCATAGCAATAATATGAAATTATAACTATTCACTCCTATTTTTTTCATTCGTACCTGCTTTTTACAATAAATATCCCGTTTAAATGGGATAAAAACATTGGAATACTTTAGATTACAGGTAGTTTGTGGACACGATAACGCGCGAATAGCCGGGAGTAAAATTGCTCCGGGGTAGATCATAGATTCCTAAAGTCTGGTACACCGACAATGAAACGCAGCATAACACAAAAAAACAGCCGAAGCCATAACTGGATTGGGCGAACTGATAGAGATTTTCTTGCTTTAGGGGGTGGAACCATGACAAATGAGCAGATAGTTATCCGAATAAAGGCAGGCATTGACGTAGCAGAGAATATGCTGGCCCTATGGGAGAATAACCAGGGTATTATCAGGGGTATTGTTTATCAGTATTGGGGCGAAGATAAAAAGGATTTAATGCAGGAAGCTTATATTGGGCTAGATAAAGCGGTAGATGCTTATGAACCAGGGCGAGAGGTCAAGTTTATGAGTTATGCTACATACTGGATAAAACAGCAGGTAAGGCGGTACATTGTTGCAAATAAGCCGTTTAACATGCCAGAATATATGCAGTTTCTTATCCAGAAAGATAAAAAAATGACCGCTACCTTTTTACGAGAAATGAAGCGTAAACCTACTGATCAAGAGCGGATGCAATGCCTTAAAGTCTCTAGAGAACAGTTGGAAGCATTGGACAAAGCCTTAACAATGACAGTAGGTAGCATAGATATACCGATAGGGGAAAAGAATAGTTTGCATGAAATTACAGGTGTTTGTGATTTTGTAGATGAAGTGCTTGATAGTGCAGTTAATGAAGACTTGAAAACTATCTTGTGGGGAATGGTGGACAGCCTGCCAGAAGATGCAGCAGCGGTGATTCATGGACGGTTTGAAAAGAATCTGACATATCAACAGTGTGGGGATTCTTTGGGAATTACCAGAGATAGGGCCAGATCAGTAGAAGTAAAGGGGCTAAGGAAGCTTAGACACCCGGATAATAGCAACCGATTAAAACCTTTCTTAGATGGCTATGAAGCTGTCAGAGGGGACGCAATGAGAGGAACGGGAGTCGGACGTTTTGCCAACACTTGGACCAGTGCAACAGAGCGTGTGGCTTTAGGTATTGGGAGTTCATTCCGGGAATAGTCGGACGTGCATAGTATGTATTTCTTAGATGTCGGTAATACCGATAACCGACTATCAAGAGTGGTGATTTTGGGATGTTCTAAAGTCAAAAATGTTGACTTTTCAAGGATGGTATTATCGCAGGTGAAAAAGTACTAAAAAGGTACTAAAAAAATGTACAGACAATAAAAACGGCTTATTTTTTGCGAAAATCGAAGAATATATACACGAAAAATAGCCATTTTAATAAGGAAGAAACACGAGTACAGTTTCCTGTTATCCGCATGACAAAAGCCTAATGACTACTGATATAGCGGTTATTAGGCTTTTCTAATATTTTTTATTATAGTCTTGCAGCTTTCAGAACACAAATATGGAGTATGTGCTCTCTTTGAGAGTGTCTGTTTTGCCTGCGGCAAATTCTTATTTATCTAAGCAAAATGCCAAAATAAATGTTACAAAAAGGTTTCTAAAGTGTTAAATTTTACTATAGAAAAATTTGAAATCAGGTGCTATAATCAGATGCAAATATTTGATACAAAGAGGTATTAAGATGAGTGAAGCAGTGAAAAAAAGCACAAAGCGCATTTATAAGTGGGACAATCTGAAGTGTTTTTTAATTGTTATGGTTGTTATTGGACATTTTGTAAATCAATATGCCCCGATATCGAATACAATGAAGAGTCTTTCTCTTTTTATATATTCTTTCCATATGCCGCTTTTTATTTTTTTGTCCGGATTATTACAAAAAAGATGGTCACAGCGATGTAAGTTTCAATGGGACAAACCGTTATATTATATTATGATAGGATATGCACTGAAGGTTTGCATTTATGGAATTAAAATTTTGTTCCATCAGAAAGCAGTTTTTCAGTGGTTTGAAGATACGGGGATTCCGTGGTATATGTTTGCGATGGCTGCATTTATGGTTATTGCGTATCTGATTAAAGAACTTCCGTTATGGTTTGTGTTGCCGATAAGTATTTTGGCAGCATGCCTTGCCGGATATGATGAAAATATAGGAAGTTTCCTGTATCTTTCAAGAATTATTGTATTTTTCCCATTCTATTATACAGGATATTGTCTGGATATAAAGAAGCTGCAGGAAGTGTTAAACAAAACCTGGATAAAGTGTCTGTCAGCAATTTTTCTTACAGATATGATTTTATATACATTAGCAAAGATTGAAGATAACTATTCGTATATTCGGCTTTTTACGGGAAGAAATGCTTACTCGCTTATTAATGTAGAAAGTTGTGGAGCAGTACATAGGCTTATGTTTTATGTAATTGCATTTTTGATGGGAATTGCAATTATAAGTCTGATACCGAACTGTAAAGTGCCAGTAGTAGGGAAAGTTGGAGCAAGAACACTGCAAATATATTTCTGGCATCGCCTGATTTTATATGTGCTTACTTTTTCAGGCATAACAGGGAACCTGATAAAAAATGTTCCATCGGGGTGGGTATGGATTTATCTTGCGATGGCAATCATTCTTCCGTTTGTGTTGTCGGCAGAAGTTTTTTCTGCACCGCTTACCCTGCTTAAAAATGGGGAAAATATTATTCTCGCTGGAATAGAAAAATTAAGTATAAACTTTTATAAGTGGAAGGAGAGCACCCTTACGGTGCTCCCTGTATTAGAATTTATTACGATTGTCCTAATACTCCTCTATTATGGTGAGGATGTCGGCATCCTGTAATACTTTTAGAAGTTGTTGGCAAAAAGATCTGCCAAGCTGGCTTTGCATCATATTATAATGAAGAAACTTCATCTGTAAAATGTCTGGCTGCTCTGTTAAAAAATCATATAGGGCATCCAGATTATTTCCAAAATATTCAGGAACATCAAGTTCCTCTTTTATGTTCTGATAAAAATCTTCTTTCTTTTTCATGGCTAAACCATCGATTGTAATTATCATTGTACATCATCCCCATAAAGTAAAGTGAAAGATTTATAGTGATTGTCTGTGTAGTAAATCTGCCCGTCATCAGAGTAAATGATTCGTTTGGCACCACGGCTTTTGGCGTTGAGTGTATCAATATCACATTCGTGGTAAGTTCTGTCGGAAACAACAGGGAGAACTTTTTCGTAGTTGCCAAAATAATCTCCGCCAATACATTTGCCTGGGGCGTAAGGTTCTAAACTGCCTCCGGACCATCCAAGTTTCTTGGCTTCCTTTTTTGTAATAAAATTATTTGGAAGCTGTCCGTATTCGATGAGATAATTCATGATATCTTCTTTGGAAGTGTAGCTGCCATCTTTATCAAGATAACCGTCAGTCTCGTCAATCTGTTTTTTCTCGGTCGTAGATGTATTTCCGCTTTCTATGTTACTCGTCTTATTCTGTTCAGTGGCAGAATCGGAGGTGTAGTCTGTAGTTTCTGAAAGGGTAGTGTAAGTACTTGTCTCGGTGTTACTTTCCGCGCTGAAAGAATAGTCACATCCGGAAATTGGAAGAATGACGAGTAATAAAGTAGAAAGAACAGATAACAATCGCCATAATTTCTTTTTTAAGTTCATAAAATTCCTCCCGTGTTATTTTATGTACTCTCGGAGTCTTTCTTGCACTTGCTTTTGTGGCTGATTTTCCGCCAGCCGCACCGCGTACACCTCAAAAATTTGGACACAACTGACAAAAAATCTTCTCACAAAATCAAGCACAAAAAGATTCCGAGAGTATATTTTTGTGTTATGATTGAATTTAGTATATCAAAAAGAAAAGAGGCAGTAAAGAAGTTGTAAAGAAATTCGTTTACACAAATTTGCACTTCTTTGCTGCCTGTTTTGTCAGAATGTGTAGATTACAGGAATGATTTTTTTAAACACACCCTAAAATATAAATATTGTCAGAGTATAAAATAGAGGGAACAAAATACAAATGCTTACATATCGCGTCCGATTCGGCCAAACAAGGTAAGTAAATATAAACCGGATAAGCCGACGAGGTCATAAATAAGTCTGGAAAACCAGCTATTTTCTCCAAAAAAGAAGGAGACAAGATTAAACTGGAATACCCCAATCAATCCCCATACAATAGCTCCGATAATAGCCAGAGTCAGTGCGGTATAGTCAATCCATTTCATAATAAATAAACTCCTTTCTGCGTTTGGTTTTATCAGTATAACCGTTTTCTATAAATTTATGAAAAGGGAAAGAAAAAATTATATTTTTTGAAAAAATGCAGATAATACTTTTAAAATCAATGGAAGGAGTTTTGTTATGAAAAAACAAAAAACTTATGTAGCAATGTTGTTAGCAGCGCTGGTAATTTTATCCCTTGCCGGTTGTGGAATGAAGAATTCAAAAGATAATGCAGAGACAACAACCGGATGGAGTGTGGAAAACCCTGATAATACGACGAAAGATAAGAAAACGACGGAATCTACAGATGCGGAAGATAATATAGAAGAAGATGCGGATGGAATCATGGATAACTTAGGAGCAGGAACATTTGACACGTATGAAGATGCTAAAAATTATCTTATGGATAAACTGACAGCAGATAATGAAGATATGTCCTATGAATTCCGGGAGGAAACGCAGGATCTTACTTCTTATGACAGTGGTAATCCGGGAGCAGAAGGATATCAGTTCCATGTGTATGAGTCAGAAGGGGGCAAAAAGACAGGAGATTATTATGTAGATAAAGATACGGGAAAAGTATATCGCTATACAAAAGATAATAAGATTATGGAATATTAATTGGCTTAACAGAGGAAAATGAAAAGCCCCCTATAACGGTGTCTATGGCTTTAGTTGCTGTGAATGTGAGGTGAGAAACAGCGGCTCTAAGTCTAGAGGTGGTTAGAGGGGGATTTTTTTGCCTTTGGCTGAGACTGGGATTAATATTCGGTGTGGGGAGGATTTGAGGATTCATCGTGAGGTTGTGTGGAAGATTATGCTAGAGCATTTTTCAAACACGCTCTAGTGTAGAAGTTGGTAGTTTGAGTATGTAAATTTGTTTTATTTTGTTTGGTAAAGAAAAAAATCTTTAGATATTGGACATATGGGGATTTGGAGTGAATGAAATGTGATTGAGTATTTTCGGGCAGAGATATAGAGAAGATATCTAATGAGAAAAGAAAAAAATACTTATTTTGTAAAAATAAAACAAAAAAAGACTGGAAAAATATTACAATATGTGCTACAATTATTTCCATAATAAACAAATTAAAGAATATTATGGAAAAGGAGAGAAGAATATGACATTTGAGGCATTTCAGTCATACATAAAGGAGAATGTTTTGAAGGAATGGAGAGAAGATGCAGATATAGAGATGGCTGTGGTGAGGAAGAATAATGGAATTGAGTTGTGTGGGCTGTATATCAGGCGGGAGGAAGAACAGATTTCTCCGACGATTTATCTGGATGAATATTATTCTTATTATTTAAAGGGAGAAGCATTAGAGGAGATTATCACAAGAATCCGGGAAGAATATGAGTGGAAGATATCCAGGGTGGCGGATTATCATTTTAATTTGGAGAAGTTTGAGTATGTGAGAGACAGAATTGTATACCGTCTGGTGAATTATGAGAAGAATAAGGAGATATTAGAGGATTGCCCTCATTTGCGCTTATATGATCTGGCACTGACTTTTCGGTGGGTGGCGCATAGCGATGATATCGGGATTTCCACGGCTTTGGTTACGAATCAGGAACTTCAGGTCTGGGGTATTTCAATGAATGAACTCTTACTGGCGGCAAGAGAGAATACACCAAGGCTATTTCCTGTACATATGATTGATATGGATGAAATGATAGCGCAGGCGGGGATTCCTATTTCGCTGGATGAGTCTGCGATTCCGATGTATATTATGACGAATGAACAGGAAGTGAATGGAGCGTCTGTTCTTTTATATGATAATGTTTTAGAGTCTTTCGCTCTCGAAAAGAAAACGGATTTTTATATTCTGCCAAGCAGTATACATGAGGTGATCTTAGTGCCGTCGAATAAGATTGATGATCCGTCTGCGCTTTTTACAATGGTGTCAGATGCAAATAATACAGTTGTTGCGCTGGGGGATATTTTATCGGATTCGGTATATTACTATAATAGAAGAAAAAATCAGATTGTTCCGGTAGGAAAGGAACGAAAGATAGTCTGAAAGTATTTTTCAAACACACTCTAGTGAAAAAAATGAAAGATGGTCTAAAAAGTATAACTGCTCCGGTGGAGGAAAAATGAAAGATACTCCCAAAGTGTGATTATTCCGAGGGGAAAAGAACGTGAAATTGTTTAAAGGTATAATTCATTGAAAATACATAAGGCTGTGCTATACTTATATTTATATTTTACTAGAGAGCAGGTGTCTGGAATGAAAAAGTGGAAGATATTATTTAATATAATTATGGAAACAGTTATATTTTTTGGCATAGCTGTGCTGTTGATTATAGGAATTCCAAAGTTAATGGGATTTTTCTGGCCTTTTGTAGCGAGCTGGATACTGGCATTACTGGCAACACCGCTGTGTAATTTTTTAGAGAAACATATTAAGCTGAACAAAAAATGGTCTTCAGCGGTAATCATTGTACTTGTTTTGCTGGCACTGGCGGGAATCGGTTATCTGGCAGTGACAAAGCTTGGACGGGAGCTGATGGGATTATTTTCAGGAGCGCCAGAATACTATGTTTATGTGCAGAGAACGATTAAGTCTTTTGGAGATAGCCTTACCAATATTGTTTCGCCGATTTCTTCTGATTTTGGAAAGCAGATACAGGGATTCTTTACAGATTTTTTTAGCCAGATGGGTGGAATTATTAATAAGTTTGCTCCAAAGGGAGTTGAGATGATGGGGTCTGCTGCAGCGGATTTGACGAATGGTTTTATTGGAACTGTTGTTATGATTATTTCTGCATACTTTTTCATTGCAGATAGAGAGCGGCTTACGGAAGGATTCTGGAGAATTGTTCCAGAAGACTTGAAGCCTACAGTTCGCGATATTAAAGATAAAGTAATTGCAGCATTGGGTGGATTTCTCCTTGCTTAGTTTAAGATTATGTGCATTGTGTTTGTGATTTTGCTGGCAGGATTTTTCCTGATGGGTAATCCGTATGCATTACTGCTTGCTTTAGTAATTTCGTTTGTTGATTTGCTACCTATTCTTGGAACAGGTACGATATTGATTCCGTGGACGTTGTTCTGCTTTGTACAGAGGGATTATCGCCAGGCAATGTTTCTTATTATCCTTTATGTGGTTTGTCTGGTAGCACGTCAGTTTTTACAGCCAAAGATGATAGCGGATAGCATGGGACTTGATTCTATGGCAACGTTAGTGTTGATTTATACTGGCTATAAGTTGAATGGGATGAAGGGGATGATTCTCGCGCTGCTGGCAGGTGTGATTATCTTGAGTCTGTATCGTCTGGGGCTGTTTGATCGTAAAATAAAGCGAATGAGTCGGCTCTTGTATGAATATAGGCATTGTGGAGCTGATTGTGAAGATGATAGCAATGCAAAGCTATAAAAGTGAAGAAAGTTATGGGGATAGTCGTAATCGGAAATTATAAAATAGGGGGTCGTAAGTGAAATGTAGTCGAAAATTGCAAAATAGGATAAAAAATCAGAAAATAATGTCTAAAATATATAATTATCAGAAAATATATTGACTTGCATATAGTGCTGTGCTAAAATGGAGATGTCCTGAGAGAAAGAAAGCAGGAATTTTTAATTATGGAGGTATTCCGATGTTTAAGGGAACAGTGAAGTGGTTTAACAATCAGAAGGGGTATGGCTTTATACAGGATGAGAGTGGCAAAGATATCTTTGTACATTATACAGGACTGAATATGCCGGGCTTTAAGTCGTTAGAAGAAGGGAATGAAGTAGAGTTTGACATTGTTCAGGGAGAGAAAGGCCCGCAGGCTTCGAATGTAGTGAAGTTACAGGGATAAGATACAGAAGACACGGCCGCTGCAGGAATTGATTTGCAGCGGCTTTTTTCGTATAATAATAGTATGCATTAATAAATGTGCATATATTGATAACATGTTGATGCTGTGGGTTATAGTGTATAGGTATGTTGATGAAAAACAGTTTTTGCAGATAGTGGAACATATGTTATGAATAGAAGTGTTAAAAAGCCATTACATTTATATACGCACGATGTGACAGGCATAATATACGTTGTGAATAGATAGAAATATAGAATTGAGGAAGCAAAATGAAACTTTATTTAGTCAGGCATGGAGAGACAGCGCTGAATGAAAAAGGCTGCTATTATGGAAAGACAGATGCGGTTCTTTCTGTAAGGGGAATAGAGCAGGCAAAATATCTACAGCATATTTTTAAAGAGGTTTCTTTTGATTATGTGGTAGCAAGCCCCCTGGTGCGTGCCTATAATACGGCACAGATTATAATAGAAGAAAGAAAACAGCAAATTTTCGGGGACAGCCGTCTGATGGAACAGGATTTTGGTATTTTTGAAGGTCTTACTTATAAGCAACTTAAAGGAAAATATCCGCAGGAATTAGAACAATGGAATAAAGAATTTTCTACATATCGGATTCCAGAAGGGGAAAGCTTTCTTGATGTAAGAAGAAGAGTAGAAGCTTTTCTTAAAGATATTCCATCTGGGGAAGAGAATAAGTCGGAAAAGATGCTGATTACCGCACATAAAGGAACATTGGGTCATTTGCTGGCAGCAATGTTGAAACTCCCACCAGAAGGTTACTGGAATTTTGTGTTTGATCAGGGATGTTACAGTGAAGTGGATTTAGAAGACGGTTACGCGATTATACGGAAATTGAATGTAAGGGATATTCCTAGAGATATTTAAAGTATAACAAAGTGCTTTTGTAAAATAGTACAATAATTATCAGGCAATTATTTACGCCATGTATGTAGCGATGATATAATACATTTTTATAAGAGAAAGAAATGGAATGAGGCAAAAGATGGATTTATTTGAGTATATGAGTATGCAAAGGAAAAAGGAGGAATCTCCGCTTGCCGTGAGAATGCGTCCGAAGAATCTTGATGAGGTTGTAGGGCAGCAGCATATTATAGGAAAGGATAAGCTATTGTACCGAGCGATTAAGGCGGATAAGATAAGTTCGTTGATTTTTTATGGTCCTCCTGGAACGGGAAAGACCACACTGGCGAAAGTTATTGCAAATACAACGAGTGCTAATTTCGTGCAGATGAACGCAACTACCTCTGGAAAGAAAGATATGGAACAGGCGGTGTCACAGGCAAAAGATGCCTTTGGGATGTATGGAAAGAAAACCATATTATTTATTGATGAGATACATCGGTTTAATAAGGCACAGCAGGATTATCTTTTACCATTTGTGGAAGATGGTACAGTGATTTTGATTGGTGCGACAACGGAAAATCCGTATTTTGAAGTAAATAGTGCGCTTCTTTCGAGGTCTCAGATTTTTCATCTGGAGCCGCTGGCAGAGAGCGATATTTATCGCCTGGTAAAGACGGCGGTAGAAGATAATGAAAGAGGTATGGGTGCATATGGAGCTGTGATTACCGAAGAAGCGGCAAGGTTTATTGCCGAGATGGCCAGCGGAGATGCCAGAAGAGCCTTAAATGCTGTAGAACTTGGTGTGCTCACCACAGAGCCGGATGATAAAGGACAACTAGTTATTGATTTGTCTGTAGCAGAAGAGTGTATTCAGCGAAAGTCGGTTAATTATGACAGAGATGGGGATAATCATTATGATAATATCTCTGCTTTTATTAAAAGTATGCGTGGGACAGATCCGGATGCAGCAGTTTTTTATCTTGCCAGGATGCTTGATGCAGGAGAAGACCCGAAGTTTATCGCAAGGAGAATTATGATATGTGCTTCTGAAGACGTAGGGAATGCAGACCCGCAGGCCTTAGTTGTTGCGGTGGCAGCTTCGCAGGGCGTAGAACGAATCGGAATGCCAGAAGCAAGAATTTTATTATCACAGGCAGCAGCTTATGTTGCCAGTGCACCGAAAAGCAATGCGTGTATTATGGCCGTAGATAAAGCTTTAGAGATGGTAAGAAGTCAGAATACAGGTCAGGTTCCGCCGTATTTAAGAGATGCTCATTATGGAGGAGCCAAAAAATTAGGACATGGTATTGGGTATAAATATGCTCATGACTACCCGGAACATTATGTAAAACAGCAGTATCTTCCAGATGAACTGAAAGAAGAAAGATTTTATGTTCCAACAGAGAATGGATACGAAAAGAAAATAAAAGCGCATCTGAAACATTTAAGAGAACGGGAAGAATAGAAGAGAAAGAAAAAAGTAAAAAAGAAAGAAGAACGAGAAGAAAAATGAAAAAGATAAAACGAATACTGGCGTTACTGCTGGTGATTTTTCTAATAGCAATGGTTTTTGTTACATTATATTGTGCGGTTACGGGGAGTCCATATTTTATGGCATCTCTTTTTGTGATGTTAGGACTGCCGTTATTAATTTATGCCTATATGTTTATTTACCGTATTGTAAAGGATAAAGATGAAAAATAAAAAAATGAATGATATTTTTAAAAATCTTCTTGACAATTATTTATTAATAAGTTATCATATAAACAATAACAATTACTATTATTACAAAATGGTAACAAAGGGTAATTACTTATACATGGATACTATTGTATAGAAGAAAGGGGTTAATTATGCCAGAATTAAAAGGAACAAAAACAGAACAGAACTTAATGACAGCTTTTGCAGGAGAATCTCAGGCAAGGAATAAATACACATACTTTGCAAGTAAGGCAAAAAAAGAAGGCTATGTTCAGATTGCAAGCATTTTTGAAGAGACAGCCAACAACGAAAAAGAACATGCAAAGATGTGGTTCAAACTTCTTGAAGGAGGAGCTATCCGTTCTACGATTGAGAACCTTCAGGCAGCAGCAGACGGTGAGAACTATGAGTGGACAGATATGTACGCAACTTTTGCAAAAGAAGCAAGAGAAGAAGGATTTGATGACATTGCAGAGAAGTTTGAAGGCGTAGGGGCAATCGAAAAAGAGCATGAAGCAAGATATTTAAAACTTCTTGATAACGTAAAGAAAGAAATCGTATTCTCAAGAGATGGAGATACCATTTGGCAGTGTGCTAACTGTGGCCATATCTGCATCGGAAAGAAAGCTCCGGATGTATGTCCTGTATGTGATCATCCACAGGCTTACTTCCAGATTAAGGCTGAGAATTTCTAATTTGCCGCGCAGGCAAAGCTGACGAACCATTGAAAGCCAATACTTCCTATTTGTGACTTTAGTCGCGGCATGTTGGATGCTCACTTAAAGCACTCGTACCCAACACTTGCTTCGAGACCACAAATAGGAGGTATTGGCTTTCGATGCTTCTGACAGTGACTGCTGGAGTAAAAGTTGGCCGCGAGCATTTTAAGCGGGCATTCAACGCGCCGTGACTAAAGTCTCAAATAGGGCATATTGAGATTCGAGTTTCGTCAGTGCTTTGTCCATTGGTTTGCAGGAAATCAGAAATTCACAAAAAAGCAAGGAAAAGTACTTGACAAAAATATTTGTGTCGTATATAATAGCCAACTGTAAAGCAAAACTACTTTACATGACATGAGGTGAGAGACTATTGGATAGAATAGTAGAGAAGTCATTACTTTTTGATTTTTATGGTGAACTGCTCACGCAGCACCAGAAAGAGGTATATGGAGAGTATATTCAGAATGATTTGTCTCCAACAGAGATTGCAGTTCTTCGAGGCATCAGCCGACAGGGAGCATATGATTTGATTAAAAGATGTGAGAAGATTCTTACCGATTACGAGAATCGCCTTCATCTTGTAGAACATTTTCAGAAAGTAAAGAAGACAGTAGCTTCCATTCATACCTGTGCAGAAGAGATTGCGGAATGTGATGATAAGTCCATTGTCCGAGAGAAGATTGCACAGATTGCAGAACTGTCCAGCAACATACTGGAAGAGTATTAAGAACAGGGAGATTTTGTTATGGCATTTGAGAGCCTTACTGATAAATTACAGAATGTCTTTAAGAATTTGAGAAGCAAGGGCCGTCTGACAGAAGCTGACGTAAAGGAAGCGATGAAAGAGGTAAAGAGAGCCCTGCTGGAAGCGGATGTTAACTTCCGTGTAGTTAAGTCCTTTGTCAAGACAGTAACGGACAGAGCGATAGGACAGGATGTTCTGACTGGTTTAAATCCAGGTCAGATGGTAATAAAGATTGTAAAAGAAGAGATGGAATCCCTGATGGGTTCCGAGATGACAGAGCTGGTGATTAAGCAGGGGAATGAGATTACTGTTTTCCTGATGGCAGGTCTTCAGGGTGCTGGTAAGACAACAACCTGTGCCAAGATTGCCGGACAGCTCAAGAAAAAGGGTAAGAAACCTTTATTAGTTGCCTGTGACGTATATCGTCCGGCAGCAATCAAGCAGTTGGAAGTGAATGGTGCGAAACAGGGAGTTCCTGTGTTCACTATGGGAGATAAGCAGAATCCTGTAGATATTGCTAAAGCTTCTATTGAACATGCCAAAGAGAATGACAACAATATTGTTATTTTGGATACTGCAGGACGTCTTCATGTAGATGAATCTATGATGGAAGAGCTGCAGAATATAAAGGCGAATGTCGATGTAACGCAGACAGTTTTAGTTGTAGATGCTATGACTGGACAGGATGCGGTCAATGTAGCCAAAACTTTCGAAGAAAAGGTTGGCATCGACGGCGTCATCTTAACCAAGCTTGACGGTGATACCAGAGGTGGTGCGGCACTTTCTATCCGCGCAGTAACAGGTAAGCCGATATTATATGTAGGTATGGGTGAGAAACTTGAAGATTTACAGCAGTTTTACCCAGACCGTATGACAAGCCGAATTCTTGGAATGGGAGATGTATTTACTCTTATCGAGAAGGCGGAGAATGCAGTGGATGAGGAAGAAGCAAGAAAGTTAGAACAGAAGCTTCGCAAGGCGGAGTTTGGCTTTGACGATTTCCTTTCCCAGATGCAGCAGATTAAGAAGATGGGCGGTCTTACAGACCTGCTTTCCATGATTCCAGGTGTAGGAAGTCAGCTTAAAAATGTGGATATCGATGATAGTGCGATGGACAGCATTGAGGCGATTATTTATTCCATGACACCGGAAGAGAGAGCAAACCCTAATATTTTGAATCCTTCCAGAAAGAAGCGAATTGCGAATGGAGCAGGTGTAAAGCTTCAGGATGTGAATAAGCTTTGTAAGCAGTTTGAACAGTCGCGTAAGATGATGAAGCAGATGAATGGAATGATGGGCAAGGGCGGCCGCAGAAAAGGCGGATTCAATCTTGGCGGAATGAAGCTTCCGTTTTAAAAAGCTTTGATGAACGATGGTATCCGGGGTACCGGTTCCAATATAGATGAATTAATTTATACACAAATATTATGAAAGAGGTGAATCACATGGCAGTAAAAATGAGATTAAAAAGAATGGGTAAAAAGAGAAATCCTATCTATAGAATTGTAGTTGCAGATGCAAGATCTCCAAGAGATGGAAGAAACATCGACGAAATCGGTTTATACGATCCTAACCAGGAACCATGCGTAGTTAAAATCAATGAAGAAGCAGCAAAAGACTGGCTTTCTAAAGGAGCTCAGCCTACAGATACAGTTGCAAGATTATTAAAGAATGCCGGTATTGAGAAATAATAACTGGAGGCTAATATAATGAAAGAGTTAGTAAAAGTTATAGCAGTTTCTCTTGTTGATCATCCGGATGAAATTGTTGTCACAGAGAAGGAGACAGAGAACTCCATTATCTTAGAATTACATGTTGCACCAGATGATATGGGCAAAGTAATCGGCAAGCAGGGACGTATTGCTAAGGCAATCCGCACTGTTGTCAAGGCAGCAGCTTCCCGTGATGATAAAAAAGTGATAGTTGATATCGCACAGTAATAGGCATTTGAAATGTTACCTGTAAACGTTTGAGCAGGTAACATTTTTTTCTATATAACGAAAAATGTGACGGCAGAATGGAGATAACAAAGGTATGGAAGATTTATTTCAGGTTGGTATCATCACAGGAACACATGGACTGAAGGGTGAAGTCAAAGTTTTTCCTACGACAGATGATAAAGAAAGATTTCTTGACTTAGATACAGTTCTCATTGATACAGGAAAGGAACTGATTGAGAAAAAGGTACAGTACTGCAAGTTTTTCAAACAGTTTGTATTTGTAAAGTTTGAGGGGCTTGATGATATTAATGATGTAGAAAAATATAAGAGATGCCCTCTTAAGGTTACGAGAGAGAATGCAGTTCCTTTAGAAGAAGATGAATATTATGTTGCAGATTTACTGGGACTTACAATCGTTGATGAGAGCGGCGTGACAATTGGTGAACTTATTGATGTGATAGAAACCGGTGCGAACGATGTATATGAAGTGAAGACTCCAGATGGAGGACATGTACTTCTTCCTGCGATTAAGGACTGTATCTTAGATGTAGATATGGAAGAGAAGATTATTTTAGTTCATATGCTGAAAGGTCTGGTGGATTAATGAATTTCCACGTACTAACCCTGTTTCCGGATATGATTGAGGCAGGGCTTCATACAAGTGTAACCGGAAGAGCATTGAAGAATGGATATATTCATCTGAGTGCGGTAAATATCCGGGATTATTCCAAAGATAAGCATAAACATGTAGATGACTATCCTTATGGCGGAGGAGCGGGAATGGTGATGCAGCCAGAGCCGATTTATCTTGCTTATGAGGATGTGACTCAGAACATGGAGAAAAAGCCACGGGTGGTTTATGTGACACCGCAGGGATCCGTATTTAACCAGTCAATGGCAGAAGAATTTTCGAAAGAAGAAGATCTGATTTTTCTATGTGGGCATTATGAGGGAGTAGATGAGAGAATTTTGGAAGAAATCGTTACAGACTATGTGTCTATCGGTGACTATGTGCTTACGGGGGGAGAACTTCCGGCAATGGTTATGATTGATGCGGTTTCCCGTCTTGTACCTGGTGTCCTTAATAATGAGGAATCTGCAGAGTTTGAATCGTTCCATGACAATCTTTTAGAACATCCCCAGTATACCCGTCCGGTAGAATTTCGAGGAAGAAAGGTACCAGATGTACTTCTTTCTGGACATCATGGGAATATAGATAAGTGGAGAAGAGAACAGTCGTTAAAAAGGACATTAGAAAGACGGCCTGATCTTATTGAAACAGCCATTTTATCTAAAGAAGATGAAAAGTATTTAAAAAAGCTAAAAAAAGGCTTGCATGAGTCGGAATAGTATGTTATTATTAAAAAGTTGTGAAAAAAGGTGGTCCGCTTTTACGTTTAGGTATTAAGAACACCGAGAATATATAGGAGGTCACACATGAAAGATATTATTAAGAGCATTGAAGATGCACAGTTAAAACCAGAAGTTGACAGTTTCCGTGTTGGAGATACAGTTCGTGTTTCCGCTAAGGTAGTAGAGGGTTCCCGTGAGCGTATCCAGGTATTCGAAGGAACTGTTATTAAGAGACAGAACGGTGGAGCAAAAGAAACTTTCACAGTAAGAAAGTTCTCTAACGGTGTTGGTGTTGAAAAGACATGGCCATTACATTCTCCAATCGTTACAAAGATTCAGGTAGTAAGAAAAGGTAAAGTAAGAAGAGCAAAACTTTACTACTTACGTGATAGAATCGGTAAGAGAGCTAAGGTAAAAGAATTAGTTAAATAGTATCACAAAAGACCGGGGCGAGTATTTATACTTGCCCTGTTTTTCCATACAGATTTCCGGGAAAAGGTGAAAGCAGATGAAAAATTATCGTTATTTAGAAAGAAGAAACATGATGATTCGCCGAATCGGTCTTTGGGTTGGAGAAGTTGTTGCAGCAATCCTGTTAGCATTTTTAGTGATTCAGTTTTGCTTTCAGACAGTGACCGTACACGGCGACTCCATGCAGCCGGCATATTATGACGGAGATACTGTGTTGGTGAATAAGCTGGATTATCGAATTGGAAGCCCGAAAAGGCTTGATGCAGTCATTTTAGAGCTAGAGAATGGCTCTACCACGCACTATTCGGTAAAAAGAGTTGTAGGATTACCGGGTGAGACCATTAAGATAGAGAATGGAAAGATTTATATAAATAATAAAGAATTAAAAGGGTTTTCAGAAGAAGACATCCTTTCAGCAGGACTTGCTGCCTATGATGTAGAACTTGGTGAGGATGAGTATTTTGTAATGGGAGATAACTGCAATAACAGCGAAGATTCCAGAGTATCCAATATTGGAAACATCAAACGTTCACAATTTGTAGGTAAAATAGCAGGAACGCTTCATAAAGTAACAAGACAGTAGGAAAGATATGTTTATCGAAATCTGAACTGTAAATCAAGTACAGAAGTAAATATAGAATCAGTACAGGGAAGACTGTGATAGCATAATAAGCATAGACTAAGTATAGATAATATATAGAAGGAGGGAAAAAGATGCATTTTCAGTGGTATCCTGGTCATATGACGAAGGCCAGAAGAATGATGCAGGAGAATATCAAGCTGATTGATATTGTGGTAGAACTGGTGGATGCCCGAGTACCATTTAGCAGTAAGAATCCGGATATAGATGAACTGGCAAAGAATAAATATCGTCTTATCGTGCTGAATAAAGCAGATATGGCAGATGCAAAGACAACAGCGGCATGGCAGAACTATTTTGAGGCAAAGGGCTTCTTTGTAGCAAAGGTGAACTCACAAAAAGGCGCCGGGATGAAGGAAGTAAAGTCTTTAATTGAAAAGGCATGTCAGGAGAAGAAAGCAAGAGATAAAAAGAGAGGAATCTTAAATCGCCCGCTTCGTGCGATGGTAGTGGGAATCCCGAATGTTGGAAAGTCTACATTTATTAATTCTTTTGCAGGAAAAGCCTGTGCCAAGACCGGCAATAAGCCAGGTGTTACAAAGGGAAAACAGTGGATTAAGATTAATAAAAATGTGGAACTTTTAGATACTCCAGGTATTTTATGGCCGAAGTTTGAAGATCAGGCAGTAGGGCTTCGCCTGGCGCTCATTGGTTCTATTAAGGAAGAAATTCTTAATACAACAGAGATGGCAATGGAATTCATCGGCTTTTTGAAAAAGTCTTATTCAGGAGTGCTGGTAGAACGCTATTCTGTGGATGAGAGTAAGGAAAACTTAGAGATTCTTGAAGAGATTGCAAGAATACGAGGATGTCTGATGAAAGGAAACCAGACAGATATTGATAAGGCGGGAAGACTGCTTTTAGAAGATTTCCGTTCCTTACGTCTTGGAAAGTTATCTTTGGAGGTGCCTGATGCGCAGTAAAGAAAGAGAAGCAGAGAAGAAAAACGCGAGTGAGAAAAAAGAAAAAAGTACTGCCCAGAATATATTGGGTACGATTGCATACATAATTGGAGTCTGCGTTTTTGTATTTTTGATTCTACATTTTGTAGGGCAGAGAACCGTTGTAAATGGAAGTTCTATGGATACAACTCTGGCCAATGGACAGAATCTTGTTATGGACAAGCTTTCTTATCGATTCCATGATCCGGAAAGATATGATATTATTATTTTTCCAGGTCCGGAAGAGTTTGGACAGCATCCATATTATATCAAGCGAATCATCGGAATGCCGGGTGAAACTGTACAGATTAAAGATGGTAAAGTTTATATCAATGATAAAGAATTAAAGAGTGATGTGTATGGTATCACAGATTATATTGATTATCCGGGAATTGCAGAAGAACCGATTACGCTTGGTGATGATGAATATTTTTGTTTAGGGGATAATCGGCCAGTCAGTCAGGATAGCCGTTATGAAGAAGTTGGTCCGGTAAAACGGTCTATTATTGTAGGAAAAGTATGGATAAGAATCTGGCCTTTGAATAAGTTTGGCAAGGTGTCTTAAATGAGGGGTGTCTGCGAAGTATGGGTAGGAGAACAAAGAAAAACCCGGAAGTAACATTGGGAAGACGACAACGCAGAAGAAAAGAGCAGCGAAGAAAGAACGTGAGAGAAGTTATCAGTACCATTTTATATCTTGCTATTTTATGTGTGGCGGTATATTTTATCCTTCACTATGTAGGTCAGAGAACGGTTGTGCGTGGGGATTCTATGGATACAACTTTATCTGACGGGCAGAATCTTATTATGGATAAATTATCTTACCATTTTCGAAACCCGGAGAGATATGATATTGTTATTTTTCCAGGCCCGGAAGAATACGGCGAACATCCATATTATATTAAGCGTGTGATCGGGCTGCCTGGAGAGACGGTACAGATAAAAAAAGGTAAGGTCTATATTAATGGGAAGAAGTTAAAGAGTGATATTTACGGCATTACAAAATATATTGATGAGCCGGGGATAGCAGAGGAACCGTTAGAACTAGGGAAAGATGAATATTTTTGTCTGGGGGATAATCGTCCGGTCAGCTATGACAGCCGTTATGAGGAAGTTGGATCGGTACACCGTTCAGAGATTATTGGTAAGGTGTGGATAAGAATCTGGCCTTTGACTAAGTTTGGAAAGGTTTCATAAAAATGAAAAGCATTAGTATGATAAAAGAGGAGTTTAAAAATCTGACTCCAGAGCAGATTCCTGCACAGATTGCCCTGTATCAGGAAGATGAGAGAAAGGGTGTACAGAATTTTTTACTTTCTCAGCAAAAGAAAGTAGATAAATACTATCAGGAAATAGAACGTATAGAGAATCTGTGCCAATATGAAAAGGAATACAGTCAGTATGACTTTATCTGTGGGATTGACGAGGTAGGACGAGGTCCGTTAGCCGGTCCGGTTGTAGCAGGAGCCGTTGTTTTGCCAAAAGGCAGCCGTATTTTATATATTAATGATTCAAAGAAGCTTTCGGCAAAGAAGCGAGAGGAATTATTTGATATTATTAAAGAAGAAGCGGTATCCGTAGGCATTGGTATGGCTTCGCCAGAGCGAATTGATGAAATAAATATTTTACAGGCAACTTATGAAGCAATGCGTCAGGCAATCGCCAATCTTTCCATAAAGCCGGAACTTTTACTTAATGATGCAGTAATGATTCCGGGAGTGGATATAAAACAGGTGCCGATTATCAAAGGAGATGCAAAGAGTATTTCTATTGGAGCGGCGAGTATTATGGCAAAGGTTTACCGAGACCATATGATGGAAGAATATGATAAAGTTTTTCCGGGATATGATTTTGCTTCGAACAAAGGATATGGTTCTAAAGAACATATTGAGGCTTTGCACCGACTTGGTCCGTGTCCGATTCATCGATGTAGTTTTCTTAAAAATATTTTATAAAAGAATGGAGAAGTAATCTGTGCGAAAGAATTCTGGAGGTGCCGCAGAAGAGGCGGCAGTCCTTTTTCTTGAGGGAAAAGGCATTCGCATACTGGAGAGAAACTTTCGAAGTTACCACGGAGAAATTGATATTATTGCATTAGAGCAGGAGATGATTCTTGTTGTAGAAGTAAAGATGCGAAGCTATGGAGATTGCGGAACTGCAGCAGAAGCGGTTGATTTCAGGAAGCAAAAGAGAATCTGCTATACATTTAATTATTATCGAATGCAGAGGAGACTTGCAGAGAATACGGCGGTTCGTTTTGACGTGATAGAAGTAGATAAAGATTTTCGATGTCACTGGATACAGAATGCATTTGAATTTCAAGGGTGAACAGAAAATATGGAGGAAAACATGAATTTCGTATATGCTAATGAGGATCATTCAACAATTATAAATGAGAAAAATGGAGTGGTATTTATTACCTTTCCCAAGCTTGTAAAGGCAGGAATATGTCATGGTTTTTCTACAAGAATCGGTGGAGTGAGTGAAGGACATCTTTCCTCTATGAATTTATCTTTTACCCGCGGTGATGACCCGGAAAAGGTACAGGAGAATTTTCGAAGAATCGGAGCCGCGATAGGATTTGATGCAAAAGATCTGGTGTTGTCTTCTCAGATTCATGAGACAGAGATACGTAAAGTTACAGCAAAGGATAAGGGGGATGGCATTGTGAGAGAAACTGTGCCGGGAATTGATGCCCTTGTGACAGATGAAGCAGGAATCCCTATGTATACTTCTTACGCTGATTGTGTTCCACTTCTTTTTTATGATTCGGAACATCATGTTGCAGGGATGGCACATTCCGGCTGGCGTGGAACGGTAGCAAAAATTGGTGCGAAGTTTGTTGCATATATACAGAGAGAATATGGTAGTAAGCCAGAGAATATTATTGCGGCAATTGGACCATCTATTTGCCGAAGTTGTTATGAAGTCGGGGAAGAAGTTGCCGAAGAATTTAAACAAGTATTTTTACCAGAAGAGATTCCATTAATTATGGATGATAAGGGCAATGGTAAATATCAACTGGATTTATGGAAAGCAAATGAACTGATTCTTACACAGGCAGGCATCCGTAAAGAAAATCTGGATATTACCGATATTTGTACCTGCTGTAATAGCGATAAGCTGTTTTCTCACCGGGCAAGTCATGGAAAAAGAGGAAATCTTGGCTGTTTTATGTGTTTATAGTTCGTTAGAGCATTTTTCAAACACGCTCTAGAATAACAAAATAAAATTAATTTTCTAATGTGGCAGAAACACAAATAGGTATAGCTGTAATTTGTTTAGAGTGATACAAAGTGAGAGAAGCAGATCGCTTGTAAAGTTTAAATGATAGCATATACGATTTATAATAGAATCTTTGTAGATGAGGAAAGAAAATGAAGAAACATTTGCATAAAATCGCGTGGGTAGAGCCGGGAAGTATTGCGGAAGAACTTGGATTAGAGCCGGGAGATGCGATAGAAGAAATTAATGGAAATGAAATAGAGGATATATTTGATTATCAGTATTATGTGGAAGATGAATACTTAGATGTTCTGATTCTCACAAAGGATGGCGAGGAGTGCGTTCTGGAGATTGAGAAGGATGAAGATGAAGATTTGGGAATTACTTTTGAATCTTCCCTTATGGACGAATATCATTCCTGCTGTAATAAGTGTATGTTCTGTTTTATTGATCAGATGCCGCCGGGAATGAGAGATACGCTGTATTTTAAAGACGATGACTCCAGGCTTTCTTTTTTACAGGGAAATTATATCACGCTCACAAATATGAGGGATAAAGATATTGAGCGAGTAATCAAATATCACCTTTCACCAATCAACATTTCTGTTCATACGACGAATCCGGAACTTCGGTGTAAGATGCTTCATAACCGTTTTGCAGGCGATGTTTTGGATAAAATAGGACGTTTCTATGAGGCAGGTATCCGTATGAACAGTCAGGTAGTACTATGTCAGGGATTAAATGATGAGGAAGAACTTGACCGTACTATTTCTGATCTTGGAAAGTTTATTCCACATATGGAGAGTCTGTCTGTTGTTCCGGTCGGACTTACAAAGTACAGAGAGGGACTTGCTCCATTAAAACTTTTTGGAAAAGAAGATGCAAAAAAAGTTTTAAAACAGATTCATAAATGGCAGGATTATTTTCGTGAAAATTATGGAACAACCTTTGTTCATGCCAGTGACGAGTGGTTTATCCTTGCCGGGCAGGAATTCCCAGATGAGGCTTACTATGAAGGGTATGGACAGCTTGAAAATGGTGTGGGAATGATGCGCCTTTTGCTAGAAGAGGTAAAGGAACGTTTAGAGGAGCTTTCTGGAGATGACAGGGAGAAGACAGTATCCATTGCAACAGCAAAGCTTGCTTTCCCAACCATTGAGAAACTTGCGAGAGATGTGGAGAAAAAGTTTCCACATATAAAAGTACATGTGTACTGTATTAAGAATGAATTTTTTGGCGAACATATCACCGTTTCCGGTCTTTTGACAGGAGGAGATATTATCGCACAGTTGAAGGATAGAGAATTAGGGGAGGAATTACTCCTTCCATGTAATGTACTGAAAGCAGATGAGGACATTTTCCTAGATGATATTTCATTAAAGGGACTTTCCGATTCTTTACAAGTTCCCGTGAATATTATACAATCAGAGGGACGAGACTTTGTAGATAAAATTATTGCAATAGAGAATGGAGGAAATTATGAGTAAACCGGTTGTTGCGGTGGTAGGCCGCCCGAATGTAGGAAAATCTACGCTGTTTAATGCGTTAGCAGGAAGCAGAATTTCTATAGTAGAAGACACACCAGGAGTAACAAGAGACCGTATCTATGCGGAGGTTAGCTGGTTAGACTATCAGTTTACCCTGATTGATACCGGCGGAATCGAGCCGGAATCCGATGATATTATCATCTCACGAATGAGAGAGCAGGCAGAAACTGCAATTATGACTGCTGATGTTATTTTATTCCTTGTGGATGTACGTCAGGGACTTGTGGATGCAGACTTTAAAGTGGCAGATATGTTACGCCGTTCTCATCGTCCAGTTGTTCTTGTTGTAAATAAGGTAGATAATTTTGATAAATTTATGCCGGATGTGTATGAATTCTATAATCTTGGACTCGGTGATCCGATTCCAGTTTCCGCACAGGGCAAGCTTGGAATTGGTGATATGCTTGATCAGGTTGTTGAAAAATTTGAAGCACCAGTACAGGAAGAAGAGGAAGAAGATGATCGTCCTAAGATTGCAGTAATCGGTAAGCCAAATGCAGGAAAGTCTTCTATTATCAATAAACTTCTTGGAGAGGAGCGTGTGATTGTATCCCCAGTTGCAGGAACAACAAGAGATGCGATTGATACAACTGTAAAGCGCAATGGACAGGAATATGTATTTATCGATACAGCAGGACTTCGAAGAAAGAGTAAGATTAAAGAAGAATTAGAGAGATACAGTATCATCCGTACCGTTACAGCTGTAGAACGCTGTGATGTTGCTGTCTTAATTATTGATGCGACAGAAGGGATTACCGAGCAGGATGCCAAGATTGCCGGAATTGCCCATGAACGTGGAAAAGGTATGATTATCGCAGTCAATAAGTGGGACTTGGTAGAAAAAGATAACACAACAATGAAGAAGTTCACAGAAAAGATTCGTGAGAAACTTTCCTATATGCCATATGCAGAACTTATTTTCCTTTCTGCAAAAACAGGTCAGAGACTTCCAAAATTGTTTGAAATGATTGATGCCGTAATTGAAAACTGTGCATTACGAGTACAGACTGGTGTATTGAATGAAATTCTCACAGAGGCAATGGCTATGAAGCAGCCACCTTCAGATAAAGGTAAGCGTTTAAGAATCTACTATATTACACAGGTTTCCGTAAAGCCACCTACATTTGTTATGTTTATTAATGAGAAGAAGCTAACGCACTTCTCTTATACAAGATACATTGAAAACCAGATTCGTACCACTTTTGGTTTCCGTGGAACTCCGATTCATTTCATTTATCGTGAGAGAAAGGAGAAGTAAATGAATAACGCTGTATATTATGTACTTGTAATTGTAGCAGGCTATTTCTGTGGCTGTATTGAGAGCGGTTACCTTGTAGGAAAATTATGCGGAATGGATATCCGTGATTATGGAAGCGGTAACTCCGGTACAACAAACGTACTTCGCGTACTTGGCAAGACCCGCGCACTCCTTACTTTCTTAGGAGATGCCTTAAAAAGTTTTATTCCAGTACTTGTAGTAAAGTTTTTACTCTGTCCGGCAGTGCCGACACTGAACGCAGACCTCATTCAGCTTGTTACAGGATTTGCTGCAGTAATGGGACATGATTATCCTGTGTTCTTAAAATTTAAGGGGGGAAAGGGAATCGCTACAACTGCTGCAGCTATGATGGCATTTGACTGGAGAATTGGTTTATGCTGTTTCATTATTTTTGTAGTTGTAACAGCAGCAACAAGATATGTATCATTAGCATCCATCCTTTTGTCCGCAGGAATCGTAGTGGAGGTTCTCATTTTCCATCCAGGCAGATGGGACTTATTTGCGATGTGTGTGCTCTATGCTTTCTTTGCAATCTACAGACATAGAGCGAATATTGGCAGACTTCTGTCTGGAACCGAAAGCAAGATCGGACAGAAAGTGGAAGTTAAAAAATAGAATTTGCCACAGGCAAGACGGAAGCTTAGATAGCATTTGTGTGGCAAAACGGACGCTCACAGAACGATACATAAGGCATATTTGTGACTTTAGTCGCGGCGTGTTGAATACTCGCTTAAAGCGCTCCTATCCAACACTTGCTCCGAGGCCACAAATATGCCTTATGTATCGTTCTGTGAGCTGACTTTGGCTGTCGAACAAAATTACTATTTAAGGTTGGAGTGCTTTGGGGCTCAGACGGATATGTTTCGCCATATAGATTCCATTATGAAACCACGCAATCTCCCGGAAAATCCTCAAATCTTCCCCCATTCTGTTTTAATTCAACCAAATCCAGCCATTGTCAGCCCCAGAAGAGACAGATACCCTATATTTGTGACCTCGGAGCAAGGTTTGAATGCGAGCGTGTAAGCGAGCATTCAAACCGCCGCGACTAAAGTCACAAATATAGGGTATCTGTCTTTTCTGGGGTGTCAGCTCTTCTCAAATTAAACAGAAAATCTATCACTCTGCTATGATAAAGCAAATGCAGTTCTGATTCTTTTATTATGCGAAAAAATAGTATGAAAGTAGCGTAAAAAGACTATCTCTTGACAAATTTCACTTTGATGATAAAATAGTAACGGGAATAAAATGAAATTTTTATATTTAAATTATGCAATTTGGGCAAGCGTTCAGGGCAAAAAAATTATAATTTTGAAGGAAAGCCCTGAATGATTGTTAATCTATGAATAAAAGAAATGGAGAGAGAACTATGGAAATGGATAACCGCTCAGTTCGGCTGAACAAGAAATCAAATTTATTGAAATTAGATGAATATATGTACCCGCTGGTTGATACGGATAAGCCTAATGTATTCCGTAATCTTTTCCCTTATGAGGAAGTACCAAAAATCGCGTTCAACGACAGAATTGTGCCGCATGAAATGCCGGAAGATATCTGGATTACGGATACGACATTCCGTGATGGACAGCAGTCAAGAACACCGTATTCTACAGATCAGATTGTACATATTTACGATGCATTTCATCGTTTAGGCGGCCCGAAAGGAATTATCCGTCAGTGTGAATTTTTCTTATATAGCAAAAAGGACCGAGATGCCGTATATAAATGTATGGAAAAGGGATATAAATTTCCAGAGATTACAAGCTGGATTCGTGCAAGTAAAAAGGACTTTGAATTAGTAAAAGAAATCGGCTTAAAGGAGACAGGTATCCTTGTAAGCTGTTCTGACTATCACATTTTCTATAAAATGAAAATGACAAGAAAGCAGGCATTAGAGCATTATTTAGGTGTTGTAAGAGAGTGTCTCGAAACAGGAATTAGTCCAAGATGTCATTTAGAGGATATCACCCGTTCAGATATTTACGGATTTGTTATTCCATTTTGCTTAGAGCTTATGAAGTTAAAAGATGAATATGGAATTCCTGTAAAAATTCGTGCCTGTGATACAATGGGATATGGAGTAAACTTCCCAGGAGCCGTAATTCCGCGTTCCGTACCGGGAATCATTTACGGATTAAAAGAACATGCCGGAGTACCATCTGAACTTCTTGAGTGGCATGGACATAACGACTTTTATAAGGCAGTTAACAATTCCACCACAGCATGGCTTTACGGAGCATCCGCTGTAAATAGTGCATTATTTGGAATTGGAGAACGTACTGGAAATACACCGCTTGAGGCTATGGTATTTGAGTATGCACAGCTTCGTGGAACATTAGATGGAATGGATACAACTGTTATCACAGAACTTGCAGAATATTATGAAAAAGAAATTGGTTATCACATTCCAGAAAGAACACCGTTTGTTGGAAAGAACTTCAACGTAACAAGAGCAGGAATCCATGCAGACGGACTCCTCAAAAATGAAGAAATTTATAATATTTTTGATACAGATAAATTATTAAACCGTCCGGTACTCGTAGCAGTATCTAATACAAGCGGACTTGCCGGAATTGCTCACTGGATGAATACCTACTATCGTCTGAAGGGGGATAAAGCAGTAGATAAAAAGAGCCCTCTTGTAGAAGAAGTAAAAAAATGGGTTGACAAAGAATATGAAACTGGTCGAGTAACGGCAATTACAGATAGCGAATTAGAAAAAGTAATCAAAGAAAGCAGCGAAAAGCTGGGAATTAATTTCTGATTTGCCGTAGGCAAGAAGACGCCCCAAAGAGAGACAATGGTATGCTCCCTTTTAGGTAGACAGTTAAAAAAATAAAACTGTTTATCTGAAAGGGGGCATTTTTTATGGATAAGATTTCTCCAGAAGAAAAAATACAATGGATGAAAAAAATTCTTCAGAAGAAAGAATCTATCAGTTCTGTTGCGTCAAAAATAGGAGTTTATTATACGACCGTTGATAAATGGCTTAGAAATTATAAAGCAATTGGACCGGAAGCTTTTTTTCGAAAAGGGCATACCTATCGAACTCCTGCCCAAAAAGAAGCCGCTGTTTTCGATTACCTTTCTGGAAAAGGTTCTCTCCGGGATATCTGTGCCCGGCACAAAATTTCAGATGCACAGATACTCAGAAGATGGATTATGAAGTATAATAGTCATGATAAGGAAACAGGAGG
>OLOO01000480.1_pt1 | contig 37345 bp, 28 predicted proteins | sample 1672621 | NCBI WGS metagenome assembly OLOO01 (sample SAMEA3136706, study PRJEB25190) | human gut metagenome | biome: human gut; feature: human-associated habitat; material: faeces | place: Austria | collected 2013 | reverse complement strand
TTGATATAGTTATGTACCCACTGCTTTCCAGCGAATGCAAAACTTTTCTGCAAGTGGATGCACACATCGAACAGCTTTTTGCAATCATTGGCACCGACCAAAAACTTTGTCCTGCCGAGTCCTTTGCACGAACGAGAAAAGAATATACGATAAACTCGTTGGGCGATAACCGTTCATCAAAAATTCTGTTCGGCAAAAGAAAATATTGCCCGCTGCAATTTTTACGCATACGAAAACCTCCTTCCAAATTATTCGAGAGAATATTTTGCTGAGTGAAAAACAAAAAGAAAAAGTGCTTAGAAAAAAACTCCCTCTACTATACAGAGAAAAATCCCCATTTTGTTCGGGTGTTTTGCAAAATTTTTTACACCTTGTTTACATTTGATTTCACCATAACAAAAAAATACCCCTCTATAATACAGAGAAAAATTCAAGTTTTGTTGATGTGTTTTTAGAAAAAATATTTGACTTTTTATTAAAAATAACTTATTTGTTGTTTGCGAAAAATATTTATGATATAATTTAAATGAATTTAGTTTCATTAGAGGAGGATAATGATGAGCCAAGAAGCACAGGTCACAAAACAAGGGTTACTTGATTTATTAAAAACGGCAAATGGAGATCAATTTGTCGTTCCAGTATATCAAAGAAATTATACTTGGAGGGCAAATAACGAAGTAAAACAATTTCTTTCTGATTTGGATGCTGTAGTCGGTGGAGAGTATCCAAAGCATTTTTTAGGCGTAATTATTTTTCTAAGTAAAACGATTAGTCTTGGCGTGAATGAAATGTCAATTATTGATGGTCAGCAAAGATTAACAACAATATTTTTAATACTCTATGCAGCTAAAGCTATATACTTGGAACAAGGTGATACTTATAGTGCCGATATTATTGATTCAAGTTATTTAATAAATTCACATGGACCTAAATATAGATTAAAACCGTTGGTTGCTGATGATAATGTATATAAATGTATTGTAGAAAATAAGTTCGATGAAATTGAAAATAAACAGTCGAAAATATATTTAAACTATTTGGCAATTAAAGAACATTTGAATGGATTGATTTTGAAAGGGTATAAGCTTGATGATATCGTTATGGCTTTAGACAAGCTTTATCTTGTAAGTATTCCGATTAGTGAAAATGATAATGCACAAAAAATATTCGAAAGCATTAATGCAACTGGCTCTAAATTAACAGCTGCAGATTTGATTAGAAATTTTTTGTTAATGAATCTTAATAGTGATATACAAGATGATTATTACTCAAGATATTGGAAAAAGATAGAAGATAATATTTCTACTGATTCAAAAAAATTAGAAATGTTTTTTAGAATGTTTCTTGCTATAAAAACATATAATTTAGTTGCTAAAAGTAATGTGTATAGAGGTTTTGTTGAATGGGTTAAAAATAATTTAGTGGACACTAAAACGCTGTTTGAAGATCTTGTTGAATATGCTGGAATTTACAATTCATTATGCAATAAAGATATTAATGCATTTGGGACTGATTTGAAATATGCTTTAATTGATTTTAGAAAACTTAATTCTGATTTACCACTACCGTTAGTGATGGAATTATTTAAACAATATTTGAATGGAAACATTACCGAAAACAGTATTGCTAAGTTAATAGATTCGATTAATGCTTATTTGATAAGAAGAAGTATTTGCGATTTGGACTCAAATAATGTAACACGCCTGTTTCCTACAATTCTCAAAAAAGTTATGGATAAGTGTAATGGTGATTTTTCAAATGTAGTGGGTGTTTTGAACCAAGAAATGGTTGGCAATAATGCCAATACAAGTGGCAGCTATATGCCTACTGATATTCAAATGCATGAAATGTTACATAATGCTAGTGTTTATAAGCGACCTGCTCTAAAAATTATTTTAAACAGACTTGAAACAAATAATAATCCTGCACCAGTTGATCTTTCGGTTTTAAGCATTGAACATCTTATGCCACAAACTCCAACAACTGAATGGTTAGAAGAGTTAGATGTTGATGAGGATGCATATTATGCAAATTTAAATAGACTTGGAAATTTAACATTAGCTACAAAACATGACAATAGTAAAATGGGAAATTCCGTTTGGGAATATAAAAACAAAGTGTTAAAAGATACTTTACATTTAAAGCTAAATACCGAATTAGTTTCAATTCCTCAATGGAATATTGAATGTATAGAAAAAAGAACGAAAGAATTGATTGATAGAATTTGTGATTTATACCCTTATCCGAAAGTTAAAATTACAGATGGCAATTTAGAAAATGAAATTGTGGGTGAAAACGAGTCTTTAGACATTGTATCCGATTTGTTATTTGATCATTCGAATTTTATTGAAGTGGAAAAAAATAGAATTTATGTTTCAAACGATAATAAAGAAGGATATGTTTTATATACTTCTAAGGCGTATAAGCAGGGTGATCGAGATAAATATTGGTTCGGATATAGAATAAGTAGGCTTGAAAAAATAAAAAACACTGAGAAAAAATATTTAATTTTAGTATGTAGAAATAGTAAAACTTTAATTTTAAAATTTCCTAAAGAATTCATTGATGGTATTTGTGATCGTTTAAATTCTACAGAGGACGAAAATGGAATTGTTAAACATTATCACATTGTTTTATTCAATGATAAAAATAAGTGCACTCTGTTGTTGTCAAAGCCAAATTTATTTGAAATAGATATTTCGAAATATATAATTGACGAAATTTAAATAAAAAGCATCGTCATTAGCTAAATAAGCGTTGCTTGATCAACATGCTTTATTAATGTACAACAATATGTACTTTTGATTGAAAAGCTGAAATTAGTTTTATATAATATAGATTGAGGTGATTAAAATGTCGACATCTTTGCAAGTTAATTTTAGAGGTTTGCTTAATGAAATAACACTCCCTGAATATAAGTCATTGTGGCCTTTATTTGAAGCAATTGTAAACTCAATACAATCTATAAATGATTCGGTTGGAGTGGAAAAAGGAAACATTCAAATTAAAGCCACTAGAATAGGACAAGAAAAGCTTAAAGACTTTACTAATTTGCCATATAATGATTTTGAAATTATCGATAACGGCGCAGGTTTTACAAGTCAAAACTATAGTTCTTTTTTAGAAGCATATTCGGAATTAAAAATAACTAAAGGCTGTAAAGGGCTTGGAAGATTTTTGTGGCTAAAAGCTTTTGACAGAGTTGAAATAGAAAGTGTTTTTTATGAAAACAATCAATATTTCAAAAGATTTTTCGAATTCAATGAAAGAGATTTTATTAAACCTGAAAACAATGTTGTGCCAACAACCCAGCAGAATATATATACTAAGGTTAGATTGATAGGATTCAAGAATAAATATCAAAAGAATTGTAGTGTGAATATTGAGCCTATAGCTAAAAAGATAATTGAACATTGCATGATGTATTTTATATCTAATTCTTGTCCACAGATAATTTTAAGTGATGAAGATGAAAAAATTGATATAAATGATTATTTTAATTCAAAAGTCAAAGATTCATTGCATCGTGATGATTTTGAATTATCTAATCATATTTTTTCAATTTATCATATTCAAATGAATGAAAGCGCATCGAAACACGAATTGCATTTATGTGCTAGTAACAGAGAAGTTGAGTCTATTTCTTTATCAAAGAAAATACCTAATTTAAATACAAGACTTACAGATGAGCAAGGAAACGAGTATTATTATGTTGGATATCTTACTGGTGATTATCTTGATAGCGCTGTTAACACAAATAGAACTGCTTTTTACATTGATGAAGATAGTAACTTAACAAATACAATATTAAAAAACGATATTATTAATAACTCGTTAAATTTTATTAAAATATATTTAGGAGAAGACTTAAATAAGGTTAAAGAAAAGAAAAAGGAACAAATTGATCGATATGTACGGTCTTGTAAGCCCCAGTATAAATTTTTACTTAATCAAAAACCAGAAGTATATGATGATATTCCTAGCGGATTAAAAAATGATGATTTAGATATTGAACTACACAAACAAACTCAAAAGTGGGAAAAAGAGATCAAAGAGCTTGGAAAAGCTATTGAACAAAAAAATAGAGAAACATATGATAGCGTTGCAGATTTTGATAAAATATTTAAGGATTATTGCTCTGGTATAACAAATTTAAATAAAGCCAGCCTATCAGAATATATTATTAGAAGAAAAACGATACTAGATCTTTTTTCTAAAGCTTTGGAAATGGACGAAAATGATAAATATAAAAAAGAGGATATTATTCATTCGCTTATTTGTCCAATGCAACACACATCAGATAATATACCGTTTAATGAAATGAATTTATGGATAATTGATGAAAAGCTTTCATATCATAAATTTTTAGCATCAGACACTAAGTTGAAATCTATACCTGTAATTAATTCAAAATTTGAAGACCGGGTAGATATTGCTATTTTTGACCAAGCAATATCATATTCTAGTGAAAAAGACCATTTTAATAGTATCTCTATTATTGAACTCAAACGGCCTGGACGAAATGATTATTCTGCCGGCGGAAAAGATCGTGATCCAATAGAACAAGTGTTAAGATATGTTAAACAAATACGAGAAGGTAAAGCAACATTAGCCAATGGAAGAGATTTTGGAAATGTCGAAAATACTCCGTTTTATTGTTATATTGTTGCTGATCTAACAAGCACTCTGCGAGATAGAGCAGAAACATCAGGTTACACAAAAACTCCTGACGGTGAAGGTTATTATGGATATAATCCTAATAGGAATGCTTTTGTCGAGATTATTTCATATTCAAAATTGTTAAGTGATGCTCAAAAGAGTAATCAAGTATTATTTGATAAGTTATTTAGTCCTCAAGCATCCGAAGTAACTGAGCTTACCAATAGTTAATTGATAGTTTGCAAAATTCATATAATAAAGTATTACATGTTGAATTTATAGAATGTGTGTAAAATAAGAATATCACAGTATTTTTAAGCACCTCTTTGGGGGTGCTTATTTTGTTTACAAAGCTTTTTCGTTGCTTTACCTATATCGCAATATTTGTACTCTATTTGCTTTATATAATGTGTCATTTTATGGACTATAAACAAAAAACATGGGAAAATCTGTAAATTTATATAAATATATGATATAATGGACATAGAGTTTAATTCGTTTAAGGAGCTTGTTATGCCAATTTATAGAGAAAATCAACCTACAGCTGATATATTAATGACATCAATGAGATCTATGGGCTACTCTTTCGAGTCGGCTATTGCAGATATCATTGATAATAGTATTTCTGCTAATGCAACAAAAATTGAATTAAAATATCCAGCTGATCCAAGTGAAGCATTTGTAGCAATTTGTGATAATGGTGTTGGTATGACTTCATCCGAACTTTACAATGCCATGAAATATGGAAGCAGACATCACAGCGATGAAAGAGAAGAATTAGATTTAGGTCGATTTGGTTTGGGACTGAAATCTGCATCTCTTTCTCAATGCAGGAAACTTACTGTTATAAGCAAGAAAGACGGTGAAATTTCTTCTTATGTTTGGAGCTTGGATCATGTTGAAAAGCAAAAGAATTGGGAAATTGCACAATATTCAAATGACGAAATCAAAGAAATTAAATTTAATGATTACTTAAGTGAGTTAGAACACGGAACCGTTGTTCTTTGGGAAGACTTTGATGTAATTGAAAAATCATCTGGACAAGTATATGCAGCATTATCCAAGTATCAACAATCAACGGCAGATTATATTGCATTGATTTTCCATAGATTTATTAACAGAGATAGAAATAAAATCCAAATTTATTCGAATAATTATTTGATTGAAGGTTTAGATCCATTTCTTGAAAATCATCCTAAAACAGATCCAAGAAGAAAAATTAATCTTCCTATAATGGATTCTACCGGAGTAGAGCGTATGGTTTATGTCCAGCCATATGTTTTACCGTTTCAAAAGGATTTATCAGCTGAAGACAAAAGACTTTCTGGCGGAATAGAAAACTATAGATCCAAGCAAGGTTTTTATGTTTATAGAAACGAAAGACTTATCATTTGGGGAACATGGTTTGGAAGACATAGAGACGAATTAACAAAATATGCTAGAGTAAAAGTTGATATTCCAAATACATTAGATGATATTTGGGGCATAGATATAAAAAAGCAAAATGCAACAATTCCTGGAGTAATAAAGAAGCAGCTTACAAAAGCAGTTGATGAAGCGATGGATTTGGCTGTAAAAAAGCAAAAACACAGGGGAAGAATTGAAAAAATTGATGATGAGATAGACTACATATGGGATAGAATTCAATGTCGTGACAATGTATTTACATATAAAATCAATAGGGACTCAAAAATTTTTGATCTTATAAAGGGCCAAATATCAGATTCTGCTTGGAACCAACTTGATATGGTACTTGAAGAGATTGAAAATGCAGTCCCTTATCAACAAATCTATATTGACAAATCGCAAAACAAAGTTGATGAAGAAATATCTAAAGAAAGAATGGCTGAAATTCAAGCAAAAGCAGAAATGCTGATTAAAATGTCAGTTTCAATGTGGAATACAACAAGGGAAAACGCAATTGACATTCTTTTAAAATCAGAACCTTTTAACCAATTTCCACAACTTAAAGATATTTTATATAATGAGAGGTAGTTATATGAATACAGACTTAATGAAAGTGCAAAAACTCGTGTCATTTGTTAATGGCCTAATTGGAATTAAAGAAGGCGAACTGACGGATGATTTATTAGATCAGTACTTAAAGACCGCTATAAATCTGTCAAATCTAGATTTTACAGATTTGGAAATCGCTGCTGCAAAAAACGATCTTACATATTTTCATCAAATTAAATGTACTCCGGGGGAAAGTCTTTTAGATGACTATGATGATGTTGAGTGGTACAAGAATATTAAAGATACCATTGAGCCAAAGTTCTGGAGTAGATATAGTAATTATTTGATTGTTGAAAAGCATTTTTCTCCAAATGTTGTATCCACTCTTGGAAACGAAACTTTAGACAGGGATATTATGAACTATTTGGGAAATCCAAATTCGGATTATAATTTCTTTAAAAGGGGCTTAATTATAGGCGATGTACAATCTGGTAAAACCTCAACTTATATTGGATTAATGTGCAAAGCAGCCGATGCCGGATATAAGGTTTTCATTCTTCTTACTGGTACAATTGAAGGCTTGAGAAAGCAAACTCAAGAAAGAGTAGAAGAAGGATTCATAGGAATTGATATGAGTTCCGATAAATCAAATAAGCGTGTTGGTGTAGGATTGGACAATAAGCCTATATTTGCTGTATCTCTTACATCTAGAAAAGGAGATTTCACTGGAAAAAGTGACCAAATTGCAATGTCACTCCAAAACAATGATGCCGTAGTATTTGTTTTAAAAAAGAATTCAAGTGTTCTTTCTAAATTAATCGAGTGGCTAAAAACCACAGCAGCCAATAGATTAACCGGTAAAATTGATATACCAATGCTGTTAATTGATGACGAAGCAGACAACGCTTCTATTAATACTAGTAAATCAAAAGAAGATCCAAGTAAAATCAATAAGTTAATTAGAGAGTTGGCAAGTCTGTTTTCAAAATCAAACTATGTTGGCTTTACAGCTACACCCTACGCTAATGTTTTTATTGATCCTATTACAACCGAGGATATGTTGAATCATGATTTGTTTCCTGAAAACTTTATTTATGCTCTTCCAACTCCAAATAATTATATAGGTCCTCAACAAACATTTAATAAAAAGGGCAAATATTACAACCAGCTAATATTTATCAAAGATGCAGGTCGAGTTGAAGAGGACGGTTGGCCATTCTATTTTAAGCATAAAAAAGATTGGGAAGATGCACTTCCAGAAAGCCTAACAGATGCTATATATACTTTTTATTTAGCCAATGCAATCAGAGATATTAGAGGGCATCTTTCTTCGCATAGATCAATGCTTATAAATATATCACGATTTGTTAGGGTTCAATATTATATTAAAGATAAAGTATCAGAAATTCATGATGCTGCATACAGAGCTGTAAAATTCAATTTGAATCCAAATGATTTTGAAAATTCGATGAAAGATCCTATAATAAACAGGATATATAAAAATTGGGTAAAACATTACTCTGATGTTGAATTTATCGCTTGGGAGGATATTGCAAAAGTTCTTTTTAATGCAATTAAAGAAATACAAATCAAGGTTGTAAACAGTACTCAAAAAAATGACAAGTTAGTATATACAGATGATTTCCCAATTCGTGTAATTGCCATTGGTGGTCTTGCTCTATCTCGAGGTCTAACGCTTGAAGGACTATTAACCAGTTATTTCTTTAGAAATACTGCAACATATGATGTCTTAATGCAAATGGGTAGATGGTTTGGATACAGAAAAGGTTATGATGATCTGTTTAGAATATGGACACATGAGGATTCGGCAAGATGGTATGCGGAAATTGCAGAGGCAACAGATATATTAAAACAAGATATGCAGGATATGAGAGATAAAGGGATGTCCCCTAAAGATTTTGGTATAAGGGTTAGAGATGATTGTACTGAGCTTCAAATAACTGCGAGAAATAAAATGAGAAGTGCAACTGATGAGTATGAATTCTCGGGTTATGCCGGAAAGATAGTAGAAACCCCATATCTGTTTTCTGATGCTACAAAAAACAGACGCAATTTTAGCATAATTGAAGAATTCGTTCAAGATTCAATAATGGCGGGAAAACAATTTGAAAAGATGCAGGGCTCTGGTGAGCATTATGTTCTTCAAAATGTTGAAAAAGGTGAAATACTTAAATTACTATGTTCATTAAATATTTCAAGATATAACCACGAGTTTTATAAAGATCAAATTATCGATTATATTTCTTCAGAAAGCGATAAATATATTGATATTTGGGATGTTGCATTTATGGATGGCAACGATGATAGAAACACAATTGATCTATGTGGTAGAAAAATCAAAAAAGTATCAAGAAATAATTGTTCTATTGAAGGTGAAAGATTGAAAATAGGACAAAGAGGAAAACTTGGTGGCCCTACTGATGGTCAAATCGGGATTGTAGATTTCAATAATAAAAAAGCATCAAGAATAGTGGAAGATGCAATTAGTGATTTTAAAGCACTCTACAAGCAAGAGCATTATGGAGATGAGTTTAAAAAAGGTCGTCAATATCCGTCTGACACTTGGTTTAAGTTTATCAAAGATAGAAAGCCGTTACTAATTGTATATCTAATAGATGTAAATTGTGAAAATAGTAAAGCTATCAATGCATATCGTGATGAAATGATAGATAGAAAACGTAACATTGATATTCCATCTGTAGGTGTTGCGATTGGTTTCCCTCAAAACGATAATGTTCATACTTCAAAGAAAAAGTATAAAGCCAATTTGTACTATAATTACTTTGAAAGAGAAGAAGATGAGTTAGAAGCAGAAGAGGAATAATATGAAAGCTATAAAAGAACACTTTGAAGAATTTAAAAATCCCTGCTATTTTTCAAGAGTTGATAACAATCACATTTTAGGATTGCATATTGGATTAGATGACAAGGGAAGAAAGTGCATAGAATTACGAACCAAAAAGTTTTCTGTAAGAAGAATAACCGGAACTAATGTTATTGAGGTTGGTCAATTCAAAAACAACAATTACTATAGTATTAGATTCACTTTAATAAATGATGAAATGTCTGGATTGTTTTATAAATTCTGCGAAGATTTAGTTGAAGAAACAAGAACTTTAAAACTTGAGGAAGAAGGATATCAAGCTGTAGTAGAAAGATACCTACAATGGAAAAGGATGTTTGTTTCGTCAAAAAAAGATTTGCTAACAGAAATACAAATCATGGGATTAATTGGTGAAATTCTTTTTTTAAAAGGAAATCTTGCTGAAAGAATCGGTCTCTCAAATGCATTGAAAAGTTGGAGTGGTCAAGAATTAACACACAAGGATTTCTCATATAAAGACTCTTGGTTTGAGTGTAAAGCGATTTCAAGAAGTACATTAACAGTCAAAATATCTTCATTAGAACAACTCGATAGTAATGTTGATGGTGAGTTGGTTGTTTATTCACTTGAAAAAATGAGCGAGGTATATAACGGAATATCATTAAACAGTCTAATTTTAGATACCGCAAAATTGTTTGAAATCGCAGAAGAAAAAGAAGATTTTTTATCGAAAGTTGCACTTCAAGGATATGAATACAATACATATTATGACTCTTTTGTTTATGAGATTTCTTCTTTTCATAGATATTTGGTTAATGATGATTTCCCAAAATTAACTAGGAAACAAATCAACAAAGCCATTAGCAGCGCTTCATATGTTTTATCAATGCCTGAGATAGCTCCCTTTGAAATAAAAGAAAAGTAGGTGTAATTATGGATTTCAATGAATACCAAAAAGACTTTATAGAATCAATAAGAAACGAAGCTGCAATTAGTGAAACTGATGCAGAAGATGAATTCATTGATAGAACTTTAGACATACTTGCAGAGTTTGACGAAATACAAGACCCAATAAGATTATATTTTGGCAAGACACGAAAAAATCAAGCTAAAATGCAAATTAATGGCTATGCTTTTGATGAAACAGATCACAGCTTAATCTTATTTATATCGGATTTTGAAAACTCATTAAATCCATCTAATTTAACTAGTACTCAAATTGATAAATTGTACTGGATGATGTACAACTATCTTGATGAGGTATATTATGGTGATATATCTCAATATTGCGATGATTCAGATGATTGTCTTAAGCTTGGTAAACTTATAAAGAAAAGATTTGATGCGATGAATGATGATCCGAATCTTTTGCTGAAAATAAAATTTTATATTCTTACTGATAAAAATATTGGTACAAGGTTATTAGATGCGGATTTATTAGGAAATGATCCGTTAAATAAAACTAAAAGAAAATCAACTAAGACCAATAAAAAAATAAAAAAATCCGAGTTTGCAGGTAAGCCTTTAGAGATAAATATTTGGAATACTGAAAGATTTTACGAACTTGAAACATTAAACAGTAATGAACCTATCAGCATTGATTTTAAAGAAGATTTTAACTATGAAGGAATCCCTTGCTTAAAAGGCAATATCGGAGAAAATTTAGGATATAATGCTTATATAGCAATTATTCCGGGAAAATTGTTAGCAGATATATATATCGAGTATGGTAGTAAAGTATTAGAGGGAAATGTGCGCGCTTTTTTAGGTACGAATGCTAAAAAAGGTGTTAACAGAGGAATTAAAAACACAATTAATACTGAACCAACAAAGTTTTTTACATATAATAACGGCGTTGCGGCAACTGCTGCTGATATTGAGCTTGAAACAAAGAATGGAGAACTACTAATTACAAATGTTGTTGACCTTCAAATTATTAATGGTGGTCAAACTACTGCAACACTTGCAGAGGCAGTTTTAAAGAAATCCGAAAATATGGAGCTTAAAGGTATTTATGTTCCAATGAAGATTACCGTAATTGAAGATAGAGAAACAGAAGATGAAGACGGAGTTAGATTTTATGATAGTATGGTTCAAAACATTGCAAACTATGCTAACAGTCAAAATAAAGTAACTGCTGCCGATTTGTTTTCAAATGATCCATTTCATATTTGGATGGAAAAAATGTCTAAAAAGATTCTTGCTCCTGCGGTCAAGTATAATATCCCTACCGGATGGTATTATGAAAGATCAAGAAAAAAATATGTTAGAGAGCAAGAACAAGAGCTCAATAGAAACGGAAGAGATGCTTATAATCGATTTGGTAAGAAGTTCCCTAAAAAGCAAATTATAAATAAAGAACAACTTGCCATGTATCTTACCACAATTAAATGTAAACCGAATGTTGTTTCAAAAGGTAAGAACTGGGTTTTTAAAGAATTTGGAACACAAATAAAAAAAGAATACAGAGAAAATAATGCGATTTTTAATGAATTCTATTTCAAAAAATGTGTTGCGGCCGCAATAGTTTTTAGAAGTGTCGATGGCTATTTGGAATCAAATAAAGATAGTGCAAAGAAACATACTGGCTTTTGGTACACGGCTGGTGGTTATAAAAGTGATATAGTTCCTTACTCTATTGCCAAAATATTATCAACAATTCCTTATGGATATGATATTGATTGGGAAAAAATATGGCAAAATCAATCTATATCAAACGCATTTATGCACGAAATTGAAATTGTAACGAAAATGACAAATGATTTTATTTGTGATAGTCACGGCGTTATCGTTCATGAATATTGCAAAAAAGAAGACACTTGGTTAAAATACAAATCTGAAGTTCCATATAAACCAAGTGCTTCGTTTTTGGATGAATTGATTCCGATTTCAATGCAAATAGAGAAAGAGCAGGCGGCTGTTAAAGAACAAAAAGAAACTAATGAGCTTCAAGTATTAATGGATATGTTTAATTTAGGAACAAAACTGTGGAATAAAGTTCTCTTGGAGGGAATAAATAGAAAAATTATCTCCTATCAAGAACAAAGCGCAGTTAGGCAAATCATAACTATGATTAATACTGGAAATATTCCATCAACTAAAAGTGGAAAACTTCCAACCAAATATAAAAACACTGTTAATACTGCTTTGGATGCAAAATCAAAAGTTGAAGCAGAAGGCTTATTGAACGATTTGTTATAAAAGATTTGAATTTTTCGACAAATTCAGGTATAATCAATAAGCAATTTATAGAGAAGGATTTAATAACAATATAAAATCATGTACAATTTAGTAGAACTTTTTAGTGGAATAGGTAGCCAAGCTAAGGCACTTAAAAACATAGAAATGGACATAAATGTCATAGGCACATGCGAATGGGATATTCAAGCTTTTTGTGCCTATGACGCAATACATAATTCCACTAAAGTACCCAAAAAGGTTCTTGAGCTTTCAAAGGATGAGTTGTTAGATGAATTATCAAAGTACACTTTAAGTAATAACGGCAAGGAAGCTATGGATATAAAATCGCTTCATGCTTATCCAGTCGAGGTTTTAAGAAAAATATATTCAGCTATTATTCGTTCGAATAACTATGTTGATATCAATTCGTTGAATGGTGATGAATTGCCAAATGACATTGATATTTTAACCTACAGTTTTCCCTGCCAAGATTTATCTAATGTCGGAGCATTTCATGGATATAATAAAGGAATAGACAAAGATTCGGGGAGCAGGTCGAGTCTTTTATGGCAGGTTGGAAGAATACTCTCTGAAATGAAAGATTTGAATAAGGATATGCCTAGATATCTTTTAATGGAGAATGTTCCGACCTTGCTGTCAAATCGCCATAAGAAAAATTTTGACGAGTGGATTACTGATCTTTCAAATTTAGGTTATATAAGTAAGTACTATCCCTTAAATGCACATGATTTTGGTTTGCCTCAAAATAGACCACGACTTTTAATGATTAGCGTATATGTGGGTAATGATGAAAAGAAAAGAAAAATTGTTACCGATTTTCTTGATAAAGAACCTGCATCAATTGTTCAAGAATATCGAAATTCTAAATATTATCATAAATATAAAATTAAAGATATGCTTCGTATAGATTATTCTATTGATAAATATTTTGATGAAGCGTGTGCTTGTAATCCAAATAGAACAGTTTCGAGAAAGAAAATATGGGATGATAATCCACAATTTGTTCTAAAAAACGGCAAATTAAATACAGATTTAGATTGTATAAGAACGATAACTACCAAGCAGGATAGAAACCCCAATTCAGGAAATTTATATTTTGATAGTGGGATTGAAGGCAGAAGCAAGTTTAGGTATTTAACTCCTAGAGAATGCCTGTTATTTATGGGATTTACTGATAAAGATTATGAAAACATAATTAAAGATAATCCGAATCATCATGGAACTACACTGTTTCCAAGAGATAAAATAATCCGAATGGCAGGTAATAGTATTCCAGTTAAATTATTAGAAGGTATTTTTCTGCAAATAAAGAAATTGGATCAATTGTTGACGAATGATTTTATTGACTGATACTTTCAAAATATATTTAAGATTTTTGTCAAAAAATTTATCATTGTGATGATATAGATGAATTTTAGCATTGCACGATAAAACAACAATGCTAAATATATTAACGGAATATTTAAGTTAAATATTTAAAATCAAATTTAATTTATGATCAAAGGTTTGATTTATATTAAAAACTGAATATACTATTATCGCTTGAAATTATCACGGAATACCGTTATAATTTGATTAAGGTGGTGATAGCGTGAACGTTAATTATTTAGTTGCCGAAAAGCAAATTTCTAAATACAATTTATCAAAATCAACAGGCATACCGTACTCTACTATAAGCGATATTTGCAATGGGAAAACTACGCTTGAAAATTGCAACGCTAAAACCGTTTATGAGCTGTCAAAATTCTTTGATGTTTCAATGGAAGATTTGCTTTATAAAGACAATGATGTTCGTTATGATTTCGAGGCTTTTAAGAGTAATGTTCGCCATCAGCTTAAAGAATTGGGCTTCAAAAAATTCATTGTGTCTGTTTTGAAAACTGATAAAGTTACCGATTATATGAACAAAAAATGGTACCCTGAAGCATTGTATCTATTGGCAATGCTTGATTATGTCAGCAGGATAAATAATATTCCTATTTGCAAAAATACAATTCGTATCGTTCTGCAAAGCTTAGTGAAGTTATTTACCCGGCAAGTGTTGTAGCCGAGGCAAAGGTTATGAATGATGAGAGCGTTTTGAAGGATTCTATTACTAATTCTATACCTGAGTTTATGCGTTTTAATATTGTTGAAAGCGAAGTGCTTGATGTTGCATAATGATATTCAAAAGAATATGGTTGACATATATCTCAAAGAACTTGCAAAGGAATTCAATTTGAAGAAAAATATGAAAATGTTTTGAACGAAGATAATGTAGATGACATTATAAATAAATTAATTGATTAAAAAAAGAGCCGAGAGGGGACACCTCTTTGCTCTTTTTTATGGTTGTGCAAGGTTCATTTAACTTTGAAACTATTTTTTCTTTTTCGCCGTTTCCTGTTGTGTTCAGCCTCATTAGTGGTAAGTCATACTTGGCAAAAATGCTGTTCTTTTATAATATCCTTTTGATAAGATTATACACAATGTTTTAGGAATCATAATAAGAAATTTTGGGGTTTGAAGAGTGGCTTGAGAGTAGCTTTCCAATAGAATCAAGAAAAACAAATAACTATAATTAACCTTACGGAGCCGTTCAAGTAACAGCTCCGTTTTGTTTTGATTTTTTCTTGCTTTTCCCTTATAAATCCGCAATAATCATTGATTTATAGCGTCCTGTGTGATATACTAAACTTGTAAAATTGTAACTATCTGAAAGCGAGGAAAATCTAATGGATTCTAACATCGAGCGCTGGTACTCAATGAAAGAAATATGCGAATATCTTGGCGTCAGCCGTGATACCGTACTTGATTGGATAGAAAGAAGAAATATGCCCGCAGCAAAAATCGGACGCCTTTGGAAATTCAAAGTCAGCGAAATTGACGCTTGGATGAAGTCCGGTGTTGCAGCGGATAAATAATAATTTCGGAGGCATATATGAGTTTTATTGAATCTTACAAGCATCTTGATAAAATATGCGGAGAAATGTTTGAAACTCAATATGGAGTATCTGCCTATATAGAGGAAATGCTAAACAATCCTCGTGGCTCTTTTCTTGTCAGAGGATGGGAAAATGATTTAAAACAACTAAAGCACTATCGTTGGATTAGAAATCAAATAGTACACGAACCCGATTGCTACGAAGAAACTATGTGCGAAGCCGGAGACGATGAATGGCTTGATGATTTTTATGAAAGAATAATAAATCAAACTGATCCGCTTGCAATGTACCGAAAGGCAACAAGGCCTCAACCTGCCGCAAAATCCGCACAAAATCACGAACCGGCTCAACTGCAATATACATATTCTAAACAACATAACCGGCCAAAACATAAATCAAAAAAGGTCGTAAGATGGATTGTGTTTTCAATTATCGTGGCTATTGTTCTAATGTACTTAGTACTTAAATACTTTATTAATTGATTTCGGAGGTGCAAATATGTCGGATAAAAATTGGCAATTTGAACTTGAAGAATATATAAAGCAAGGTGAACCCGACAAAGCCGAAAAAAGCGAAGCGTGGCAAACTGCCATCGGTTTGCAGGCTGTTGACGGGCTGAATACTTCTGACTATTTGTTAGATACCGCTAAAGAGCATATCGAGGGTAAAATCACAATCGACGAGGCTCAAAAGCGTATTCACAGTTACTATGAGCAGCGTTGCGTACGCACCGAGACGGAAAATGAAACCAAAGAAGCGGACATTGTTTCGGCAAGAATTGCAAAGTTGTTGGGAGAAAAAGCGTTTCAGTTTTCCCCTGCCGAGTGGCTTTCGATTCATCGCAGATTGTTCGAGGGCGTGTTCGGTCACGCAGGACAAGTCAGGCAGTACAATATCACAAAAAAAGAGTGGGTTCTGAACGGCGACACTGTTATTTATGCGGATTGGAACAGTATTAAGGAAACTTTGGACTATGATTTTTCCACCGAAAAGCAATTTTTTTATGAAGGTTTGTCGGTTGACGAAGCTGTAAAGCATTTGGCAAAATTTGCTTCGGATATTTGGCAAATTCACCCGTTCAGCGAGGGAAACACCCGTGCAACTGCCGTATTTATGATAAAATATATGAAAACATTCGGCTTTAGCGTAAACAACGACGCATTCGAAAAAAATTCTTGGTATTTCCGCAACGCTTTGGTTCGTGCTAATTATAACAACCTGCAAAAAGGCGTCCATTCCACAACGAAGTTTTTGGAAATGTTCTTTTCAAATCTTTTGCTCGGCACAAACTACGAATTAAAAAATCGCTATATGCATGTTGATTTTGTGGATGAAAACAATTCCAAAAGTATCAACCCAAAAGTTCCAAAGTATCAATTTGATACTTTAGACTGTACTTTAGAAGAACTTGCGGTTTTAGAATTAGTGGCAAAGGACCCAACTATAAAACAGCAAGAGCTTGTAGAAGCAACCGGAAAATCTATTGCAACCATAAAGCGAATTATGAAATCCCTGCAGGATAAAAACTATATCCGCCGTGAAAGCGGCAAGAGATATGGTAAATGGGAAATGTTGGTGCTATAACTAATTAATACAGTTAAACTATAAAAACAAATTCTTTTATTTGGAGAAATAAAACCAATGACTATATTTCAGCAAAATGAAATTGAAAAAAGAATAGATATTTTAGAGGATGATATTTCAGATATTGATCCAATAATACTACGAATATTGTTAAAAGATTTGGCGTTTTATGAATGCTATTATAGATTAAACTAATATTTTCGGTTAATATGTTATAAGGAGATAATACAATATGCCTATTCCTGAAGAACAAAAAATAAAACTTGAAAGTATGCAAATTAAAGGCATACGATCTATGATTTGGCAAAACATTGAAAAAGAAAATATTGAATCTCGTTTACTTCAAATCAAAAAGCAAAGCTATACAAATGATCTTCAAAAATTAGTAAATTCGCAAAGCAGAGCTGTTTTAATTGAATTGATTGAAATGTCGCCCGAAATATATCCTCAAACCATTGATGCGACATATGAAAAGTACAGATATGGATTAAAACCCGGTTTTACGCTATTTTGGGCTAAACAAAGCAACGATATTTCTTTTGATAAAGGCTCATTGGAAACAAAAATCAAAGAATTTATTTCAGCTCAAGAATACAAAGAAGACGATAAGTACAAAAACATTGAATTCGTGTCAATAATTGAATTCGACGGTACATATGAAATCTCATTATCATACCTTCAAAAATTTAACTACATAAATAAAGATGGTGAATTCACATATATTTATATGATGAAAGAATGCTTTGTTTGGGTTGGTATAGATAAAAATTTCATTGCTATTAATAATATGCCCGAAATCCTAATGAATGCTTTGAAACGCTTCTTTAGTAGTCTATATTCGGCAAATATTACTAATATTAAAATTACAAGTAAATTGCTAGAAAAGGTTTTTTCTAGCGACAAGACGAAAAGGGTTACCATGCATAATGCTAACCCGCCCGAAACCCAATTAGAAAAAATCACATTTGCAGATCAAAATCTAGGCGATAAAAAAGATTGTATTCCTGACGGATATGAAGATTATGACATAACAAATACGCAATATGTCGAAGATATAGATGAGAACACAACTGGTACATTGGGCGTTAATTGTAATAAAGGTAAGCTGTATTTATCTAAAAGTTTGACCGCATCACAGTTTAGGATGTGGAGTACCAAAAAAATCAATAGCATAATTTCTTTTTTTCAGAACTCATCAGATGTAACATTAGAAACTGTGTCCGGTTTTAATATGTTCTCATCATCCTCGTGGGAGGATATTAAGCAATCTTCTATACCTATCCTAAACGAAATAGCTCTTGCTATAATCTCATGTAAAAAGTCAAATATTGATTCTTGTCCAGTTTCTTTCGATTTATATAAAGCATATGTTGAATTGAACAGCAAATTCTATGAAAAAGTATATTGCTTATGTGACACTTGCGAAGAGCCGTCTATTCCTAGTTGTCCCAACTGTGGAAGCACACATTTTGCAATAACAAAAAAGGCACCGGCAAAGATTATTTGCAGTAATTGTGGAAAAAGCCAAGTAGGTTCTTTTGTATTTGATTGCGAAAATGGGCATACAAATACAATAGCAGATATTAATGAGGCTATTTCGTTAATCGCAACAGATAATTTTACAGAGCGACTTTTTACTACAATTAACTTATACTATCCGGATATCGTCTTTGATGACAATGAATATTTTGCTTTAAATAATGGTTCTTTAACCATTCTTAAAAGCCCTAATTATGAAAAATTAAAGGTTTCTGATATTCAAGATTTTGCCCAGATTATCAATAGAGAACTAACGCATTCTTCTGACATGCTTCAAACATCACTGAAGAAATTAAAAGAAAAATGTTCTCATCCGACTAATGATAAATGTAGTCAGTGCAAGGATAAATCGATATGCAATATAAGTGATGTGCAATGCATACTAAAATTGTTTGAAGGCTTTGAAGGATATACGCCACAACCACATCAAGGACACGAGTTCGGAGATGTATCAATGTTAGTGACATGCAATGGCAAAAATTCAACGTTTTTAGGTGTAGCAAAATCAGTAAATTCACGCACTCCAAAAATTACAAAAGCAAGTTTGATGGGCAGAGAAATTATACAACAAATTATTGATGCCTTTAATGATAATAGAGCAGAAATAATTGGCGTAATTTATCCTGACATAATTGATGACCAACTTAAATATCTACTGTTCCACGAAGCAAAAGTTCATAATAAAAAACTTGTGATTTTAGATAAAGAATTTATGCTTCATCTTTTGGATAAGTACCTTACTGATAAAAGTCTATAAGTAAAGGAACAACCTATAAATAATGTAGGTTGTTCCTTTACAATTATTTATAAATATTTCTGTTGAAACTATTTCTTGTACTATACTACGAACATTATTCATCTTCTGCACCCAGAGCATCATATCGGTAGATTTGAGTTCTTCGGTTACATTTCCTTTTTGGCGAGTTCATTTACCAGCTGAAGAAAAAGTTGTTGGGCTTGTTTTTCGGTATCGGCAAGGTGGGAATGGAGTTTGCCGGAAGTGAACAGATTGTAATACAAAACTTTACGGTGATGCTTTAAGTAGTTTAACCTGCGTTGACCCCACACTCCGATATAACCAGTTTCTTCTTCCGCCGGTAAAGTTAAATTAGGCAAGATAATCGCCCTGCTTAGTATATGTACCGCCGAATTGTTCAAATAATGTATTATTCATAGTAAAACCTCCTTTGATACTTGAATTGTACCAAAAGAGGTTTTCTTTTGCGAATGTGCGATTTATAAATTTACAAATATAGTTCGTGCCAAAAATTACAATGAACTTTTGCAATCTGTGCCACTTTTTACAGCGAATAATGTGTATTCCAAATTTATTCGTTATATTTACTTTTTCATTTACCACCAATTTCATTGAAATATGAAATAGATTTGTCAGGATTGAATTTTATCGAAAATAATAATTGATGCAATTATGATGCACAATTAAAAAAGCGTTGGAGATTGATTTCTCCAACGCTTTCTTTTTATATTTCTTATCGATATACTCACGAGCTTCCGGCTCGATTTTAGGCTCGCTCGAACGATATTTCATATAAAAAATTTGTATTAATTCGATTCTTTCTTTGCAGTTTTTTCTATTTGCTTAATAGTCTGCAAATACGCTTCTTCTACGGGCGAAAGATTTTGATTCACATATTTTTTGTATTCCTCGTTTGCTTTTTCAAGTGCTTGCTTGTGGCTGATTTTTCCTGCATTATCAAGCACTTTTCCGCCTGTTACTTGAATCAAATTATCAAGTTGGTCAACATAATCGCTCATATATACGGGATTGTGTCGCATGGCTTGAATTTCTGCAAAATCGAAATAACCTGAAACAATATTATTAAGTACTTTTAGTTCATCTTCATTAAGATAATTTTTAGCAACACAAATGTCTTTGGCAGTTGGGAAATCGCCGTCAAAAGCATTCATTCCCATAAACGGTTTATTTGCATCTGCACGCTCGTAAATAACTTCGGCGGCAGTATGACCGTGTGCCGCATAATGCAATTTGTTTTGAACCATTTTGAAAAAGGCAATAGTTTCGCTGCTTTTCGGATTATAGTCAACACTCGTCGCATAAAGGTCAAGGACCTGACGATACATAACTTTTTCGGAAGAACGAATATCTCTGATTCTGTCTAAAAGTTCTTTCCAATAATTTCCACCACCGAGATTTTTAAGCCTTTTATCATCCATGGTGAAACCTTTTATCATATATTCCTTTAAGCGTTCGGTTGCCCAACGACGAAATTGAGTAGCAGTGATTGATTTGATTCGGTAACCAAGTGAAATAATCATATCGAGATTATAATGTAATTGTTCTCTTGTGACAATTCTCTCGCCTTCATTTTGAACTGTTCGGAATTTCCGAACAGTTGAATTTTCTTCAAGTTCGCCCTCTTCAAAAATATTTTTAATATGCTCACTTACATTTGACTTGCTCGTTTGGTAAAGTTCACATAATTGCGCCTGCGTCAACCATACCGTTTCATCAACAAATCGAACATCAATTTTTGTATCACCGTCATCAGTTTGATAAATAACTATTTCGCCTTGATTATTATCTTTATTCATTTCTTTAAGATCGATTTTCTGTTCTTTCATAGCGATTTATCCTCCTATTATCATAGTACCATAATTGGCTTTTATATACAACATTTTCTTGTCTGCACAATCTAGGGCAGTTCACATCAGATGGTGTTTATTGTATTTGTAGTTTTTGTATGTTGTTCTTAGTTAAATTGATTTATATGGCTTTGTATGCTTTTGTTGTGAGCAGGGGCTTTTATACAGCTATGCAAAATTCGTATGTAATCGGCTGAAGTTGGTTGTTTTTAGCCCAATTTGTACGCTGAAATTGCACAGTTCGTACAGGACATATTACATTAACCATCTGGCCGCCGACAGAACCGGCTTGCTTTGAAGTAAGGTCGCCGTTGTAGCCCTGCTTGAGATTTACACCAACCTCTGAAGCAGCTTCCATCTTAAATCTGTTAAGAGCCTCTTTAGCTTCAGGAACTGTATTCTTTGCCATTGTAAAAACACCTCTCTTATCAAAAATTCGCAAAGCGTGCTGATATTTTGAATAAAATTTTCTTCAAAATATTTATCACATAATATCAAATCGCTCTTGCAAGTATAGTTTATGAAAAGTATGCGCTTTTACAATTGAAAAATTTTTACAATTAAGATATGTTCAAATTAAAAACATTTTTTTGCAAATTTCTTTTCCACAGGCAGTTTTAAATATTTTGTCATAAGCGTTTTGCACAGATGATTTCGGAAGGCTTTCCTCAAACATATTAACAAGAAAGTCTGCTTCAACAAGTATTTGCCAATCTATGCTGTTTATATTGTCGTATGTGTGGTGATGGGCTATTAAGTATTGCACTCTCTGTGATGTTTCAATATTAAATCCTAATTTTGCAAGAAGATTTTCAGCCAATTTCGGACCTTCTTTTTCCTGCAATTTGCCGCTGCAATTGCCGTATTTTTTTTCGCAGGTGTGGATTCCTATGTCGTGAGTGAGGGCAGCGGCTTCGATTATAAATAAAGTTTTATCATCAACCTTTTCATTTTCTGCTATCAGCTTTGCGTAGCTGTGAACTTTGCAAAAATGCTGAATCCTTTTTGAATCTCCGCTGTATAAATTTATCATTGACAAGTGTAGTTTGTTAATCATTTTTGTGCCTCTGTTTTGTTATCCTATTGTGATTTTTAATTTATGAATAATTTAAAGTTTGCTTTTATTATCTATGATTATTTATCTATATCGTACTATATCATAGGCAAATAGTCAACGAAAATGCAATTGTTCTTTATGCAGTGTGCCACTTTTGATTTTATTTTTGCATAAGTGCTTTGACTTTATGAATGAACGGTTAATTTTGCTCGGTATGAATTGTTTTTTTCACTGAAAAAGTTATAATGATTAACAACAAGGTTTGCTTGACTGTGAACGGAAAATATTACGGCGGGGAAATGATGATGTGCCGCTTATAACGAACGTGAAAAAATACAATGTAAAGGAAGTCTTGAAAATTGAAAAATAATAAATATTCAATAATAGTGAGCAGCCTGACAGGCAATACAAAAATGCTTGCCGATGCGATTTATGACGTATTACCAAAAGAAAATTGCGACTTTTATGGCAATGTAAAAACACAGATACCTCAATCCGAAATGCTTTATATCGGTTTTTGGACGGACAAGGGAACTGCCGACTGTGATACGTTGAAACTTTTGCAAAGCCTGAAAAACAGAAAAGTATTTTTGTTTGGTACAGCAGGATTTGGCGGAAGCGATGAGTATTTCAAAAAAATTTTAAGCCGGGTTAAGCAGTCTTTAGATTTGAGCAATGTTGTTGTGGGTGAATATATGTGCCAAGGCAAAATGCCTCAATCCGTACGAGAACGCTATGTTAAGATGAAAGAGCTAACCAATGCGCCTGCTAATCTTGATATGTTGATTGATAATTTTGACAGCGCATTATCTCACCCTGACGAAAAGGATATAATTAAACTTAAAAATGCTGTTATTTCGCTTTAAACGAGCCGGAGAGGGGAGAGCGGTATATGAAATTTGTGCTTGAATTGTCTTGGCTTTGGAAATCAATTGCAATAATTATTTTGGTTATAGCATTCTGTGAAATTTGCGCTTTATTGATTTGCAAGCTGATGAAACGAAAATTCAGTAAAAAAACAGCAATTATTATTGCTGTCGTTGCCACTGTCGCAACAGGTTTGGCAATTGTTTTGCTTTCACAAACGCCGAGTTTGTTAAATTCAAATTTATTGTGTATATAAAAAGCTGTCTCGCAGTTGAAGCGAGACAGCTTTAGTTTTAGCCATTTGATTAAAGTAATAATGTTTTGTTTTATTCATCCATAGGAAATATTATTGATTTGAGGATAAATAATCCGTTTTTTTGCGCTTTTCTGTAATGATTATTAAAACTGCAAAAGCGATAACACCGGCTGTGCTGATATATGCTCCTTCTTTTAAGTAAGGAGTATGATATTGAAGCTCTATTGTGTGTTTCCCTTTGTCTAAAGCAAGTGCGCTAAATGCCGTGTCAGCTTGCAAAAGCTCAGCTTTTTTGCCGTCAACCGTAGCGCTCCAACCCTTGCTGTAAGGAATGGAAATGCAGAGCATTTTTGCTTTTTGCAAATCAATTGTGCCGGTTATTTTGTTTTTACCCATTTTGACATTTTGCATCGTGTCTGCTTTTAAGTCTGCAATCTGTTGTGATGCTTGGTCTATAGGCTGTTCAAGAACCTCGATGTCGGATAAGTTGTAAATTCCCGGTTGATCAAAGGTTATTTTAATACTGTTTTTCGCATTTTCGGTATAGCCAAGCCCAACAAGATATGTTTTAGCGCCCGTGTAACGCACGTAAGAAGATGAATAGCAGGTGACAAAATCGGTTTTGTATTTCTTGCCGTCATCGGTTTGAGAAGAAAAACGCATTTTCATTTTAGACGGCAAAGTATGTTTTGATGTGCTTTTACCTATTTGCTTGTTGTCTGAATTACTCTTGATCTCATCAATATTGCTGTAACTATTAAATGTATAACGCAAATATGTTTCCTGATTTTTTTCACCTGAAAATTTAATGTTTATACTGCTTTTGGCATTGTAAACATACACTTTTTCTCCCTCGACGGCAGTATTTTTATTGCACGTAACGGTATAAGGAACACTTTTGTATGTAAATGTCGGTGTGACCGTGTTCATACCGCTTGGAACATTGTCAAGCACAACGCCTTGAATTAACGCTTGCTGCTTTTCTAATGATGAAAGCTTGTCATAATCAGATTTTTTGATAACGTTATTTGTTGTGTAACCGAACGGTAATGCGTTCTTATTTTGATAAACTTTTCCTTTTAACTTTTCAAAACCGTAGGGAATCGAAGTTTTCTTGTTTTTAACATAATATTTAACGTTTGTAACGGCATTCATTGCGACTGAATCGTTAAATCCTCTGAACATATATGCCGCATTGGCAGGCTGTTCTGTTTCGCTGACAAACTCGGCTAAATTTTTGTTTTCCATACTCCAATAAAATGAAGTGCCGTTCATACCGACGTAAGTGCTTTCGTTGTAATTAATTTTTCCGCCGCTGTAGCGATAGAATGTATCGTCACCTTTTGCCGCTTTTTTTACCTTGCTCGCCGCAGAACGCTTAATCTTATTGTTGACGGCACCGTAACTTACATAGCTTGCAATATGGTTATTGCCGTGACTGCTGAAAAAATAAGCCGAATTGCCTGCAAATGAGGCAAATACAAGGATTACTGCTAAAACGGGAGCAATACGCTTCTTTGCCGATTTATTTGAAATCATACAAACGATTACTATTAACAGTGCTGTTATGAGAGAAAAAATAATGTTGTGATTTATTTCATTCATCATCAATAAGGCGGCTAGGGAATATACTGCGATTGCTATGATTATACCTAAGCCTTTGCGAATATCTATTTTGCAAAGGTCTTGCCATGTTACTGCAACAATATATGCAATAATCATCCCGTAAGCCCAAACCCAGCGGTTAGCCATATATGAAAATCCGTTAAAAGCCCAGCCGAATGCAGGGATAAGAAGCATAGCCGTAGCGCCTAAAAATATTAATCTTAATGGGCGCCAACTTTTGTTTTTAGTAAAGAATAAAACGCAAACGGCAGGAAGCGCAACAGCGTTATATCCAAGATGCGTAAGATATCCCGGCTTTGTTTGACAGGTAATCATAGAAGCTAAGAAACTGCGATAATAATCCATACTGTATATCCAGGTATGAACATAACTCTCAGACGAACGGCCGTCGCCGATATAGGCTAATATTACAGGTATAAGTATAATTGCACTTAAAATCACACCTAAAATTGCACTGCCTGCGATTTTAAAGAAAACTCCAAAAGCCTCTTTTGCACGATGACGATATCTGCAAACAAGCAAAAAAAGTGTATAAATTGCGGTGAATAAAGCAAGCATATAGAAAAAGTAAAAATTACTTATAGCTGCTAAAAATACCGTAACAATAAAAAGATACGGCCTTTTGCCTGCCGCAATTTGCTCTACACCGAGAAGCAGCAACGGCAAAAATATCATAGGAAGAGCAAAAAACGGGTGATGCGACACTATGAACATTCCAAATAAGGTGAACACATAAACAAGCGAGCCTACCGTTATGCTTGAAACGTGATTTTGCTTTTTAATAAAACAGAATGCACCGAAGCTAAGCCCCGCAAGATATAAACGAAACAGAGATAAAAGACTGTAAAGATATGCCGCATATTTGGCAGGACAGGCAATGCTTAACAAATCAAGCGGGTCGCCGATAGCATAAAAGTGAAGCGTGGTTAATATATCGCTTCCGAGTCCTATCGAAAAATCCCATTGCGGCAACACAAATTTATGAGTTTCAAACAGCGTTTCTAAAATTTCACGTCCGTATTTGCCGAAATATACAAAAGCGGCAAAGTGCTGCCTCCAGCCGTCGCTGTTAATAATTAATGTCTTTTTATTTATTATAAACCAAAAGTAACATAAAGCAGCACAAACTAAAAAAGCTGCACTGTAAAGTAAAAAGAATTTTTTGCCGTTTTTAATCGGCTTTTTTAAAGTTGATGTTTTATCGCTCATAATGTATTCCTTTTTAAGGCAATCTATTGAAATCTTGTTCTAATATAATTTTTTGCATTGTAATTATATCATATAGTATAAAGCATTACAATAAAAATTATATAAGCACAAGTGCCGGAGTTATCAATAATCTAATCTTTTTTTGGAGTGATGGAGTGATTATGAAAGAAATTTTAATTAATGTTGACTGTTTTTTATTGACATGTAAATATAAATATGCTAATCTTAATAATGACAACGGGGTCTGCAAGGCAGACCCCTGCTTTGATATATGGAGGTATTCATAATGAAAAACTTAGGCTATTATAACGGTAAGTATGACGAGATTGAAAAAATGCAAATTCCGATGCTTGACAGAGTTTGTTGGTTTGGTGATGGTGTTTATGATGCAACATATGCTCATAATCATATTGTTTTTGATATGGATGCGCACCTTACAAGATTTTACAATTCCGCAAAACTTCTCGGTATGAACATACCGATAGAACGTGACGAGCTTGACAAATTGCTCAGAGAGCTTGTTAAAAAGGTCAATGACGGCGACCAATTTGTTTATATGCAGGTTACTCGTGGAAATGGGCTTCGTGGTCACATTTATCCTGAAAATATGCAGGGCAATTTATGGATTACACTTACGCCTTGCCATGTTGCGGATACATATAAGCCGATTGATGTTATTACGTATGAGGACAAAAGATTTTATTATTGCAATTGCAAAACACTTAATCTTATTCCGTCTTGCCTTGCCGCTACCGCTGCTGACAGAGCAGGTTGCCAAGAAGCAATTTTCCACAGAGGAAACATTGTTACGGAGTGTGCACACTCTAATGTTTCTATTTTTAAGGACGGTAAGGTTATTACTCACCAGCTTGACGATATGGTTCTTCCGGGAACAGCAAGGATAAGGCTTCTTGCTTTTGCGAAAAAGCTTGGATACGATGTTGAAGAAAGAGATTACACTCTTGATGAATTAATGTCGGCAGATGAAATTGTTGTTCATTCAACAGGTTCTTTCTGCATTCCGGTTAAAACCGTTGACGGCAAAAAAGTAGGCGGAAAAGCGCCTGAAATGTTGAAAGCAATTCAAGACGCTTTAGTTAAAGATTTTGAGGAGCAGTGCAAATAATAATGAATAAAACCGAGCTTACCAAACTTAATGTCGGATACAATCTTGATTGGCTTATGAACCTTGACCCGAGAGGTTACGGCGTTTGCAGAATTCTCTACGACGGGGCAATCAAATATACAGGAAAGCCCTTGTCGCTCAATGGGGCAGAGGGACTTGTGAAGAATATTAAAAAGGGCGAAAAGGTGTTTATTTTAACGGGATTTATTCTTCTCCCTTGGAATGAGGCAGAGACTGACGGAATTATCTCATCTACCGTTTTTGCCAGATTTGTTATAAGGGCATTTGGCGCAAAGCCTGTTATGTTAGTGCCTGAGCAATGCGAAAAAGCCATTAAGGCTATGAGCGAGGTTTTAGGTGTCGATATTACTTATGACATTGACAATATACCCGATAACACCATTTGCATTGTTTCATTTACTAAGGATAAGAGCAAGGAAGAGGAACAAACGCAAGAAATACTTTCTCACGGCTTGCCGTGCGCTGTTATTTCTAATGAAGCACCCGGCAGAAACAAAAACGGATATTATCATAATGCAGTAGGTGTAAACACAACCGATATTGAGGCAAAATATGATGTTCTTTTTAGGGAATGTCAAAGCAGAGGTATTTATAATCTTTCTATCGGTGACCTTGGCAATGAGCTTGGTATGGGCACTATTGAAAAACATATAAGAAAATATATTCCTTACGCTGAAAAGGGCGGTTGCAAGGCAGGAACAGGCTTTGGTATTTTGGCAGATACGGCTGCCGACAACATTATTACAGCAACTGTAAGTGACTGGGGTATGAATGCTCTTATGGCATGCACGGCATTTCTTTTGAATGATTTAGACCTTTTTCATACCGAGAAAGAGGAAGCGGCAGTTATGGATGCTGCGGCAAAAGCGGGTATGCTTGATATGTACGGAGAAGCAAGACCTTACATTGACGGAATTGGCAAAAACATTGTTTTGCCGATTATTTCACTTATGCGTGGGCTTATTGAATATCCTCACACGGTTGAGGACAAAACTGATAAATGGTTTGAAACAACAATTAAAAAAGGATATTTTAAATGATTTATTCATTTTTGCAAAACGGCGACAGCGCTGTTACCGTGCAATTTAAAAATGAAATAAGCGAAGAGGTTAACCGCCGGGTTACCGGTCTTTGCAACAGAATAGAAGCAAAGCATATTAATGGAATTATTGAGCTTGTACCGACGTTTGCTTCGTTAACTGTTTTTTACGACTGCACAATCATCAGCTCAAAAAAGCTGAAAAAGAAAATCAAATCCCTTATAAACGGCGGAGAGTGCGACGTAAAAAGCACGGCTAAGGTTTGGAATATACCTGTGTGCTACGACGACGAGTTTGCTTTGGATATGAAAAATGTGTGCAGCCATACAGCTCTTGAAAGAGAAGAAGTTATCAAGCTTCACACATCAAAGCCTTACTTAATTTATATGTTAGGATTTTTACCCGGATTTGCCTATCTCGGCGGTATGGACGAAAGACTTTTTACTCCGAGATTAAAAACACCGAGGCTTGAAATTTTTGAAGGGGCTGTAGGAATCGGCGGAGAGCAAACAGGGATTTATCCTATTGCGTCACCGGGTGGCTGGAAATTGATTGGCAAAACGCCCGTAAAAGTTTTTGACAAATCAAAAAAATCGCCTATATTGTATAAAGCCGGCGATTATATCAAATTTTTCAGCATAGATAAGGCAGAGTATCTTGAAATAGAAAAGCAGGTTGCGAACGGCACTTACACTCCTTTAGTCAGCGAGGTTGAATTATGATAGAAATTATTTCTGCAGGTATGCTTTCAACCATTCAAGACTTAGGCAGATTTTCAGTAATGAAAGATGGCTTTACTCAAAGCGGTGTAATGGATGCCTATTCAACAAAAATTGCAAACAAACTTTGCAAAAACGATGTTAACGCACCTGTTATTGAAATGACAATGCTCGGAATAACGGCTAAGTTTACGGATGAGCATATTTTTGCGATTTCAGGCGGAATTTTTGATATTTCGCTTAATAACAAGCCTATTAAAACAAATAAAGCGTACGTTGCAAAAAAAGGCGATATTTTAAGCATTAAGGGCGTTAAGCAAGGATTAAGATGTTATCTTGCGGTTGCGGGAGGCTTTGATGTTCCTTTATTTATGGGCAGTGCCTCAACAAATCTTAAAATAAATGTCGGCGGCTTTGAAGGAAGAAAGCTTAAAGCGGGCGATATTCTTAAAATCGGCAAAGCAGGCAAAATTAAAAATATCGAAAAGCGAGAGCTTTCGGAAAATACTTATGATAAAATAATAAAAGCAAGGGTAGTATTAGGTCCGCAGAACGATATGTTTTGCGAAAATGATTTAGCACTGTTTTCAAAGCAGCAGTACACCGTTACCTCTGACATTGACAGAATGGGTATAAGGCTTTGGGGAATTGCTTTGCGTGGCAAGGAAAAATTAGAAATAATTTCAGATGCAATTACCTTTGGCTCAATACAAATTACTAATTCGGGTATGCCGATTGTGCTTATGGCAGACCACCAAACAACAGGCGGATATGCAAAAATAGCAACAGTAATAAGTGCCGATTTGCCAAAGCTTGCACAGGCAAAACCGGGGGACAAAATCATCTTTGAGATTGTTGACGTTAATACTGCCGAAAAAATAGCAATTAAGCAAAAAAAGTATATTGATAAATTATTTTAGGAGTGCCTATGGATTATTCAAATATGTTGCCGCAGGAAGTAAAAAAACTTATCAGAAACGGCAAAATAAATTGCCAAACATCAGGTATGTGCAACGGCTATGCTCAGGCTAATCTTTGCATTTTGCCAAAGGATTATGCGTTTGACTTTTTACTGTTTTGTGTTCGAAATCCGAAGCCGTGCCCGATTTTGGAGGTCGGCGATATCGGCTCAAAGCGTTTTAAAACAATGGCGAGTGAGGGCGATGTATGTAAGGATTTTCCAAAATACAGAATTTGGAAAAACGGCGTTCTCGAAAAAGAAGTTACCGATATAACCGATTATTGGCGTGATGATTTTGTGTATTTTCTTATCGGTTGTTCTTTTAGCTTTGAAAGTGAATTATTAGAAGCTGACATTCCTGTCAGGCATATTGAGGAAAACAAAAATGTGCCTATGTTTAATACGAATATCAAACTTCAACCGTCAGGTAAATTTCACGGGAATATGGTTGTATCAATGCGACCTATTCCAAACGATTTAGTTGTAAAAGCGGTTAATGTTACCGCCTCTATGCCAAGAGTTCACGGTGCGCCGATACAAATAGGCAATCCCGAAGCAATAGGCATAAAGGATGTTACGAAGCCTGATTACGGCGACAGCGTAACAATAAACGAAGGGGAAGTGCCGGTGTTTTGGGCTTGCGGCGTTACACCGCAAAACGCAGTGATGCAAACAAAGCCTGAAATTGCCATAACACATTCACCGGGTCATATGTTTATAACCGATATAAAAAATGTCGACTTAAAATATTAGGTGATTATATGTATAAAATCAATTTGAATTGTGATTTAGGTGAGGGCGCTGCCTATGACGAACAAATTATTCCTTTAATTAACAGCGCTAATATTGCTTGCGGTTTTCACGCAGGTAATCACGATATGATGGAAGCTACTGCAAAGCTTTGTATTGATAATAATGTTGATATCGGTGCACATCCCGGTTATCCCGACAAGGAAAATTTCGGCAGAACAAATCTTGACGTAACTCCTAAACAGGTTTATGATTACACATTGGCTCAATTAGAGGCTTTAGGTAACGTTGTTGGAAGCACGGGCAAAATAGTTCATATTAAACCGCACGGTGCAATGTATAATCAAGCGGCAAAAAATAAAGAATTGGCAGACGCAATAGTTGATGCAATTATTGATTACGATAAAGATTTAATTTTAATGGCGCTTTCAGGCTCTCAAATGATTAAGTCGGCGAAAGAAAAGAAAATTAGATATGCAAGCGAGGTTTTTGCTGACAGAGCATACGAGGCGGATGGCTCGCTTAGAGCAAGGTCACTTGAAAACTCGATGATAACAGACGAAAATTTGGCTGTTGAAAGGGTTATTAAAATGGTGCAAACAGGAAAAGTCGTTGCCTACACGGGCGAGGAAATTAATATTGAGGCTCACTCTGTTTGTGTTCACGGCGACAGCGAAAAAGCGCTTGTATTTGTCAAAAAGCTAAACGAGGCTTTTAGAAAAAATAATATAGAAACAGTAAGTTTAATCGAGGCGATAAAATAATGGACCATCGTACTTATTTAAAGATTGATTTGAATAAGCTTGAACATAATTATAACAGTGTACGCAATAAACTTCCAAGCGGCGTTAAGCTGCTCGGCGTAATTAAAGCTAATGCATACGGTAACGGCGCTGTTGAGATAGGCAAATTTCTTGATGATAAGTGTGACTTTTTCGGAGTTGCATGCATTGAAGAAGCTATTGAACTTAAAAAAGCGGGAATCAAAACACCGATATTGATTTTGGGAAGGGTATTTCCGTTTGATGTTGAAAAGGCTGTTAAATATGATATACGAATACCTATTTTTTCGTATGATGACGCAGTTATACTTTCAAACGAAGCAGTAAAGCAAAATAAAAATATGCCTTATCATTTTTGTATTGATACGGGAATGAGCAGAATAGGATTTCAAGTCAACGAGGAAAGTGCTGATATTTGCAAGCGCATAACCGAGTTGCCTAACATTTTTGCAGAAGGTATGTTCTCTCATTTTGCAACCAGTGATGAAGCTGATTTGTCAAAAGCTGTTGAGCAACGAAACAAGTATAAACGATTTTGCAAGATGCTAAGTGACAGAAAGATTGAAATACCTATTAAGCATCTGAACAACAGTGCCGGTATTATGAATTTCGACGAATATTTTGATATGTGCAGAATGGGTATTGTTACGTACGGTCTTTATCCGTCGGAGGAGGTTGATAAAAGCCTTCTTGATATTGAGCCGATAATGAGCTGGTACACAAAGATTTCTCATATTAAAGAGCTTGAACCCAAAAGGGAAATTTCATACGGCGGTACATTTATAACCGAGAAAACAACTAAAGTCGCAACAATTCCTATCGGCTATGCCGATGCTTTCCCTCGCTGCCTTTCTAACAAAGGCAAGGTTATTATTAACGGCAAATATGCAAAAATTCTCGGCAGAGTTTGTATGGACCAATTTATGGTGGATGTCAGCGATATTGATTGTAATATAAACGATGAAGTTGTTATAGTCGGCGCTCAAAACGGCGCTCACATTTCTATAGAAGAATTGTCAGACAGCGCATACTCTTTCAATTACGAACTCCCTTGCAGAATACCTGCTCGTGTTAACAGAGTTTATGTTTATAATGATGAAGTAGTTGAGGATGTAGGGCTTGTATAGCGAAAAATTCTATTGCTCTCATATTATTTACTTTACTTTGCTAAAAAAGCTCCTGTCGGGGCGCACTGCATAAAGAAAAATGTGGTTTAAACATTCTGAGTTTTGCCCATTGCACTATTAAAAAATCCTGTTAATACTTAAGTATTAACAGGATTTTTTCAATCATAGCTATTATTTCCTTTATTTTATATTGGATATTCTTTGTTTATTACTAATAAAAATGCAGACACGAAAAAACCTATGGTAAATGGTTAGCTATCTGTTATTTCTTTGTTGTAACAGTCTTAGCTTTTGACCAGCCTGAATAAATCCTTATGGATTTGCCGTTAATCTTAACTGTCTTATAGGTGCGAACTCTTACATAATATTTTTTCTTTGCCTTAAGCTTTTTAACGGTAGTCTTTGTAGTCTTCTGCTTCTTGATTGTTACGGTTTTCTTGTTCTTCTTGAATTTCTTATTGGTTGCGACTTGAACTTGATAGCCTGTTGTCTGTGTAGCCTGCTTCTTCCACTTTACTGTAAACTTCTTTGAACCTGCTGTAAGTGAGGAAATACTTGTTGCCTTTGGCTTGATTGTGAAATAAAGCGTCTTTGTTCCGCTGTATTTACCCTTAAAGGTAATCTTTACTGCGTACTTGCCAACATACTTTCTGCCTTTTGCATAAGACACAGTATAGTCAGTATTCTTAACAAGTGTCTTTCCTGTTCTGTCCTTAACAATAACCTTAGGTGTTCTAACCTTTCCGTTATATGTTAATGATGTTGCTTTAAGCTTTATGCTTGATGCCTTTGGAATTACTGTTGTTGAAAGAGTTTTCTTACATACCGAACAGTAATTTACTATCTTGCCGTTTGCTGTTGGGGTTGCCTTTGTTACGGTTTGCTTTGTGGTGTGGGCAATCTTAGCAATATTGCCCCAAGATGCAAGGTCGGTTATTTCCTTTGTACCGAGTACATCTTCATAGAACTTGCCACAACCTTCGCACTTGTAGTATGCTTCCTTACCGCCCTCTGTGCAGGTGGCAGCTTTCGCAGCAACCAAAGTCAGATTGTGAGTGTGCGGTACAGTTTTTTTATATCCGCAGGTGTCGCAAACATTGTCAGAACCGTAATCGTGAGCCGCTTTGGTTGTTGTAGCATCGCAGCGAGTACATTTATGCCAGTGACCTGTGCTGTCGCCGGTCCAAGCGGTACTCCAATCGTGACCGAGAGCTGCGATATTGTCAACAGTCTTGGTCTGTGTATTTGCCCAAGCTTCAGTAAAGGCTGCTGTATAGGTTGTTTCGCCCTTTGCTGTGCAGGTCGGAGCCTTTGTCTGTGCGCTTGTTACAGTAGCAGTTGCAGTTTTCTTATGAGCTGCATCACGCTTACAGGTGCGTGTTGCTGTGCAAACGGTGTTGTCTGCATTCCAAGTGTAAGCAGGTGCGTTCCAATCGTGATTGAGAGGTGCAATCTCTACGCTTGTTTTATCGGTAATTTCTACCGATCCTGTTGCATCTTCAAACCACTTGTCGCAGCCATCGCAGGTGTAGTATGCGGAATTGCCCGCAGTAGTGCAGGTGGCAGCTTTCGCAGCAACCAAAGTCAGATTGTGAGTGTGTTCTTCGTTTTTATTTTTGTAATAATATGTAACAACCGTTCCGTCCGAAACAATAGGTTCATTCAAGCCGTCAGCCTTTACAAATTCGTAATCATAAAGCTTTTTTGCCGGTGTCAAATCAAGCTTTGTGCCGTATGGCACGGTAAATGTTCCGCCGGCAGTGTTTGGAATTTCAGAGCCGTCCTCAAATTTATACTGAATTGAAACGGTTGTGTAGCGCTGTGTTTCCGTATTGTCGTCTGCAAGCACATTTCCGTTTTCATCGAGCACCTGAAATGCCACGGTATCGCCGCTCTTAAGCTGTGCATCAGACGGAATTTGATAAATAAGCGAGCAACTCTTTAAGCCTGAATTAAAGTCGCTTTTGATGTGATCCAAAGCACCGAGCGGCCAGAAATTTGCCTTATCATTCCAAACAGGAATGTCAAAGGTTTGTACTGTTTGAAGCGGATTCCCCGATGAATCGGTCGCAACGCTTCCGTCGGAGTGCTTAATCCACATTTTGAATGTTAATTGTCGTGCATTTTTATCTGAAATGTTTTGAATAACAGTTCTAAGCTCGATTTTTTTACCGTTCATATTAGTATTAAATCTGCTTTTGCTGTTGCCACTCAAAAGTCGGTCATTGCGATTATATGTGTAATTATAATATGAACTTGTTTCAAGGTCGGTAAAATCAGACGGCTTTGAATAAGCACCCGTATATTCCTTAACCTCGGGAGTTGCAACATAAAGGTCTACATCCTTAACAAGCTGAGACATTCGCTTGAAGCCCTGCAAACGGCAAACCTCGCAGAATTGATAGTTTGTGTCTCTCATTATGCACTCATAACTTGAAACAAGCATTTTTGAGCCGTAAGCATTGCGGCAGGTATATGTGTTTCTAAAACCTAAAAGCTGTCGCCATTTTATCTTTTCCGGGTCTTCAACCGAGGAAAGATTGAGTGATTTAAGCTCCTTATCGTCAAGCAAATATCCGCCGCTGTATTCATCACCGAGACCGAGCAAACCGTGTCCAAACTCGTGTGCAAAAGTTTTTGATGCACGATAGCTGTCTGATGGCGAAATGAAATAATGGAAACCGTATTCACGGTTATTATAAGCACCGCCGAAATCATTTGTTGTATTTACAACCATAGCGAACTGGGCAATATAATCGTGAACATAATAATACGGCTTATATTCCGAATCGGACGGAATTGTATTCGGGTCAGTTGTTTTTTTAATATGAGCATCGTGAATTTTCTCGATAAATTCAGGACCGATACATCTCTCAAAAATATGATTTTTCCATTGACTTCCGTGGAGATTATTAGAAATAACAGGTGAATTATATTTGTCGATTATAACATCAAAGAAGGTACTTCCGCCATTGTCAAAACTTGATTCGGAAGCCGTACAAAGAGCGTAAACATTAAATCTGTCGGCATAACTGCGATAAGGCTCATATTTCATAGCATCCTGCCAAAGCCGTTTTACATCGTTGATGAATTTGCCCTGCTGACTTTTTGTATATCCCTCGCCGCAAACGACAACAACCATATTTTCAAGATCGCTTCGTGTCTTTTGAATAGTATAAACAGGGATGGTAGGATTAGAATATTTTCCGTCATTTGAATACCACGGGCCGAGGGTGAGCTGAATGCTTTGCTCGGTGCTGACATTCCAATCGGGATTTGCGTCCTCGGCAGGTTCCGAAATTGTATAATCATCCTCTTGCTTATTTGGAGCAGAGCCGATATAAGGACTGCTTTGTGAGCCGCTGCCGGAAGTTGTAACAAAATATTCGGAATCGAGATAAAATGCAGGTCTTACGCCCAAATCGGAATACCACGGAGCATAACGACCGACCTGACCCGATGAACTGATATAACGCATATCGTGATTGCAATCGGTAACAGGAGTGCGAAGCCAATAAGGCCAAGCCATACCGTCATTATTATACGCAACATAATAACCTTTGAGATTTTTCCACACGGCATTAGCCTGCTTTACATCAAGAAGAAAAACCTTTTCGGTTGTAGTTTCAAAATATGAACTGTCGTAGTTTGCCACCGCTTCCGAAATATCGGTGTAGTATAACAAATCCGAATTTGCGTCTCCATCAACTATGCCCTTGTTGTATTCGGGATGAGAAACGAGAGAACGCTGGGTAACGGTTTTCATTGCCGCAATTTCAGATTTTGAAAAAGCGTTGAGAAAACCCGCTTTTTCGTTGTACGCTCCCACACCGCTTACATATCCGTCTTTCGGAGGGTTGCCGCAAAGCCAATCGACTTTGCCTGCCTCTGCGGTTGAATTTAACCAAGAACGCATATTGCTGTCTTTCCAATAGTTAGAACCGTAATCATCACGCTTATAGCTTCTGCTGTGTGATTTTGAATTGCTGTTGTCATTTGTTTTGGCATCATATGCAAGGGTGTCAACAATTTTGTCTGCAAGCATAAGCGGTCCGTTATTGTCAATGCTTACACATCGCCAAAGAATTGAGGCATTGTTATACGCGCCCATTTTAACATAGTCGCCAACTTTAATATCGGGCTTTGATGCCGCCTGAACGGCCATCGGCAAAACGGAAATTGCCATGCACAACGCCAAGAATATTGCTGTTATTTTTTTCGTCATTAAGTCACTCCTTTATAAGCGGTGTATTTGCCATTATTATATTGTAAAGGGGTTGTATGTGTCAATGAAAATCCATTTAAATTTTTGTTAATTTTACAGCCGACACATTTAATATTACACGAAGAAGAAAATCTTATCAAATATGCAAAAAGGCTTCTGCCCAAATACCGCCGTAAAAAGCAGTATTAGGACATAAAAATAGGCTGAAAGTAAAACTTCCAGCCTTGTGGCAGATTATATCAACCT
>OLOO01000472.1_pt1 | contig 37476 bp, 51 predicted proteins | sample 1672621 | NCBI WGS metagenome assembly OLOO01 (sample SAMEA3136706, study PRJEB25190) | human gut metagenome | biome: human gut; feature: human-associated habitat; material: faeces | place: Austria | collected 2013 | reverse complement strand
GCCATGCCGTATAAGGAATGCAAGGGCATTTTGACGGACATCGGCACGGAAGAACCCGCCCACTAAAGTTATCCATAACAAAAGCGCTGTCAACCGACGGCGCTTTCCCTCACTTCCCCAGTTTTCCTGCAATCTTTCCGATCTCCTCCAGCGCAAATCGCAGCTGTTCATTCTCCTCCTGCACTGCTGCGGGCAGTAGCGGCACCTCAGCGGTAGCCGCCGGTGCGGCGCAGTCCGGGCAGAACCTCGTCAAACAGCCACTTCTCGAACTTCTGCGCGGCGGGCAGACGAGAACGGATGATAAGGCGCCAGAGGTCGCCCTCAGGGATAAAATTGATAGCAATTTTCTTATTGGGATTCTGCGGATGAGGTGGGTCGTGTTTCCCGACCCATGGGTAGGTGTGCGTTTCACGCACCCTCTCCAAAAGCAAAAGGGTGAGCCTCCGCTCACCCTTCTTTCACATATCCCTGGTCTTTCATCATCTGCATATATTCTTCCTTACTCAAAGGGCAGTTGATGAGATCAGCAAATTTGTCTTTGTTTAGCCTAACCTGTCTTGCCATCATTCCAAGCAACGGTTCTCCAACCTCAGGTTTGCCATGACTGACCTTAGTAAATATCTGCGTTTTCTTGCCATTACAATAAAGTGTATAATACTTATGGTCGCCATTTTCTGCGGAAAACCCCTTTTTAACCAGACTGCTTTTTATCTTATCTGTTTTTAACGGTTTCACTTTCCGCTCATTCCTCCGCTAAATATTCCTGCGCGCGGTGCTTCAGTTCGATTGCATCCTGTGTCAGTTCGCTGTCATCTGCAAGCGCGTAATTACGCCATACAAACGCAAGCTCATCCCAAAACTCTTGAATCGTTTCCTTACGGTTTTCGCCCACTGCATGAACATTGAGCGGTTCAAAACTTAACGATACATAATCATCTTCCGCTTTCCCCCATGCAATTTTCTGCGCCTGCTTAAATCTTACACGACATCCGTCTTCACGCAGGGCAGTATATTCCATTGGCAGTTTGATTGCTTTCTGGAAGAAAGACAGCTTTCTGGCAATCTTATCTCCCGGCTGTGCGTAAAATGAAGTGTAGGGTGCAGTATATATACCATTCATGCAAGTTGCAGTCATATCACTCTGCCTCGCTTTCTCCATCTACCAGACTTAGGAGCCAATTTGCGATACCTCGTGCATCTTCTTTACTCAGAATCAAGCCGTTCTGCACATAACGAACATAGCTCATTTCTTCTGGATTTTCTCTTACGCACTCGCCCAGCACGCCATCTTCATCAAGTGCAAATTCCTGCTCATACGGCAATGCGCTTCTTTCAAAATAGAAGTTCAATGCCACTTCACCATGCGGCGTAATATTGCCGAATGCGCCGTTTGCATACTTCGGGTTGTATGCAGGGTCAAATATATATTTGAATTTTACGTTGTTCTGTTCCATATTTCTCCCTCCGTTCACCCTAATAATATATGTTTATTCTGTCCTTGTCAATATATTCTCATGCAGAAAAGGGTGAGCCACCGCTCACCCTTTTCCCTTACCGCAAACTTCTTAAAGTATCCATCGTATCCAGTGTCTTCATTCCTCCTCCCGACTTCCCCGAGCCGCCGCTCTTATGACTCTTTCCGCTCTTCTTGCCGGAACTTGTCGCCACAGCCGCCTGTGCCGCCGAGATCGTCTCAGAAGTGCCCTCGCCATAACCGGGAATATAATTTCTCGGGTCAACATACTTGCCGTCCTTGACCACCTGGAAATCGAGATGCGGGCCGGTAGACTTGCCGGTCGAACCGACCTGACCGATCTGCTGACCTGCCTTTACTTCGTCACCGATGTTCAGGTTGGCATTGCTGCCGTCAACCATGTGGTGATATGCCATAGTAATACCGTTTCCGCAGTCAACCGTAACCGATACGCCGTATCCCTCATACTCGTCTTTGCCGTAGCCGTATTTATTCATTCCAACGATTTTGCCGCTCATAGCCGCCTTTACCGGTGTTCCCTGCGGCGCAGCAATATCAATCGCCTTATGATTGGACGAGGACGCACCGCCGCTTGTCTGGAACGACTGCCGCCATCCGAATCCACTGGAGATCGTGCCGCCCTCAACCGGATTTACCGCTTCGTTCTCGCCCTTCTGATACTTCGTCACGGTCGCACCGCCCCACGGATTGCTCTTTGTCGATTCCTTGCCATATGCCGCCTGCCACAAGTAAGCCTTCTGGCTATCCGTCAGACCGGGCACCAGCTTAACGGCCTGCGTGATTTCCTCGTTCTTAGCGTTGCCGCCATCCGAATTGATAAGCGAAAGCGCCGTCTGGAACAGTGCATAGGTGCCCGGCTGGATACCGGCCTCCTTCGCCATATAAGCCTTGGCCTTCCAGCCGGAAAGCTCCTTGCCCTCGCTGATAGCCCGCTCATACTCGTTGCAGTATGCCCGCAGCTTGCTCTTTTCGCTGTCGTTCAGCGATTTGTAATAGCTGTTGTCCGTCAGCGACTTCTCATACTCCGAAACATGGAATACATCATTCTTTGCCGTGTCGTTGTAGGTGTTCATGAGTATGGATTTCTGTTCATCCGTCAGGTTCGTGTAGCTGTTCAGAATATTAGCCACATTTGCGGCATGATCCGCGCCTGTACCCTTGAATTCCGCTTCATACGCCGCTACATCCGACTTAAACCGCACATAATCGCTTGCATTTACCTTGCCCTTAACCTCATCGTTCCACGTCTCACGCGCCTTTTCGCTCATGGAAGAAACGAGCAGGTAATCCGCAAGGGTCTGCTTCTCACTGTCCGTCAGGCTGCTGTCCTGCTGGATAGTATCCAGTACCATCCGGCGTGCCTCATCCGCCGTGTGCAGCGTCTCGCCGTTTTCGTCCGTGCCCTCGGTCAATTCCTTCAGCGTATTGTCATACTTGGCAAACGTGCTTACTGCAAGACCGGCGTCTGCCGCCTCGTGAGCCGCGCCCTGCATCTTCTTGCGTACCTCGGTGCTGATTTCAAACGAAGTCCGGTCGGAGTAATCCGCAGCCGAGCCGCCCACTGTATTAACGATGATATCGCGGTCGATGGCGGTTTTCTGGCTCTGCGTCAGCTTGTCGTTCTCAAACAGCATACGGCGCTTTTTCTCGCCTTCGTTGTCGAGAAGCTGACCGTTCTCGTCCGTGTCGGACTGCACATCATGCAGCGCCACGATTGCATCATAAATGTTTTTGCGTGCTTCCTGGTCGTTGTCTGCACGCTTTGCAAGCGTATCGAACACCTTGGTCTCCTCCGCATTCAAGGTTTCATAGCCGCTCTCGCGCCATGCGCGGGCCTCATCGCTGGAACTCTTGCCGAACAGCAGCGCCTGTGCCCAGTCTGCCGGTTTCTGTCCGTAGGTCGGGAACTGCAGGATTTTCTCGCCCTTCTTGTCATACGAGTAGCTGCCGCCCGCAAACATAGTTGCCGCGCCCTCCACGGTCTTTTTCGCCTGCAGGCCGCCGAACGGCAGCAGGAAGCCGTAAAGCGGCTTGCTCAGCTCCTTAATCATTGCCATGCTGCGTGCATCCTCGCCTTGCGCAGTCGCAATATTGGCGATACTCGGAATAACCGACTGAATCGGCAGACGAGAGTTGCCTGCACCTACCAACGATCCGAGCGGACCGGAAACAAACGGAATATTAGATGCAATATCCTGTGCGGTTGCTGTTACATTGTCCCATGCCGTTTCCGACTTTTCCGCACGGAAATCATCCTCGTCAATGCCGTCTCCCATCATTTCGCCCAGCAGATCAAAGATGTTCGGCAGTGCGTAGCCGGTCAGTCGGCCTACAAAATCGTTCACCATCTCGATTGGGTCGAACGCACCGCGTGAACCGGTCAGCTTTTCGCGTGCATCGTTGAACAGGTGGGACATAACGAATACCTGCAGCAGCGCCGCCGCTGTGCCTGCCGCGATCTGCGCCTTGCTCCTGCCCTGCGTCCGCAGGTTGTGCGGAATATCGCCGAACAAGTGGTCGTACTGGTTCATAACCTCAAGCTGGAACATGGTAAACGCCTTAATAAGCGGTGACTTGGATTCCATGATAACCGGCTTCGCACCTCTTGCGCGGTCGCCGATCAGTCCCGCCGCCCAGCGGTCAGCCTCCTGCAGCGCTGCCTCGGTGCTCATATGCCGCTTTTCCACATTGTCCAGATAGCGTGCGCGCACCATCACCTCGCTGGATAGATTGTCGATAGCGTTCATCGTCCACCCGGCTGCATCCGAGGCTTTCTGCAGTTTCGTCTTGATAACACGTTCGCTGCCCCGGCGATTGGTCAGGAAGTCCGAATCCTCATGGAATGCCGGATTTTTCTTGGCGAGGTCTGCGCCGTAATCCAGCATTGCACGCATCATGCTTGAATAACGCACCTCACCGGAACCCTGCGCCAGCGGAATAAAGTTAGAGATCGCGGTCGAGAGGTTGCCGCCTACCATGTTTGCCGCAACCTTGCCCTCAACATCACTCATAGCGCGGTACAAACCGCGTCCGAACATCTGTTCCGCACTGCGGTCTGTGCGGGATTTCTTGCCCGCCAGAATGTTGGTGTACTCCGCGATCCAGCTCGGGAAACTCGGCAGCGTGCCGGAGTTGCGTTCCCAAATCTTGCTGATCTTCTGTTCCTTGTCTTCAATATTGATATCCGGGTCTTTGCGAATGGCTTCGAGTTCCGCACGACTGCCTTCATCGCTGTATTTGCCGCGAATGGCATCCTCCAGTACACGCAGGTTCTGAATATCATCCGTGTGGAAAATAGCGTTGCTCGCGCCGCTGATATAGTTGTCCATCGCCTTAAATGCGTCAAACTCGGTGTTGATGCCCTCGCGCTGGTTGTAGAATCCGGCGTACTGTCTGCCCGGTCTGCGGTCTTCGGTTCGTCTCGCAATCTCGGTCGGCAGCTCGTCCACCATGGTTTCCACGCCCACCTTACGCAGAATGCGGTTGTACCACTTGCCTTCCTTGGTCGGTGTAAGGCTCGGGATGTATTTCTGTCGGAATTCCAGCGGCGCATAGCCGTTGCGCACACCGGCCTCGCTGACCTGCGGATGCATTTCGCTTGTCATTTCATACAGCTTCTGCATGGCGCTCTCTGCCTGCTTGAAATGAATTTTGCTCTTGTTCTTCTTCACATAATCTGCAAGCTGCTTCTGCATAGCTTCGTTTTTCGGAGAAAGTTCCGCGCGGTTCTTCATGTGTATATACACACTGTCCTCGTGCGACAGGCCCTCCATAATGCCTTTCAGTCTCTCACGCTGGGTATTCTCCCAGCGGATAGCCTCCGCGTCATGCTTGAAGATTGGCGCGAAATATGCCTGATAAATAGCCTCTGTTTCGGCTGTGTCGCCCATCACCTTGCGCAGCACACGTTCCGGCGTGCGGATCTGCAAACCGAGGTTGCCGCGTGAATCCTTCCAGTTGTCCGAATCCTTGATAAGTTCGGTTGCGCGTCTCAGGCGTGCATCATCAAGGCCGCGCTGAAATGCGTAATACGGCTGCATATCCTCGTTGTACTGCCGCATAGCGCGGGCGTAGGTCTCTACCAGTTCGTAGCGGTGGCTGTCCATCTCGGTTACAGGACCGCGTCCCGCCGCCATGCGTTCCGCATTTACCAGTTCGGCATCGCTCAAATGCCAGCCGTTGCGCAGGTTGGTTAAAAAGCGGCGTTCACTTTCCAGGCTGTTCACAAGGTCGATTGCAATATCCTCTTGCGTATGGTCAATGTAACTGTCCGCGTCTGAAGCTGTCGCGCGGGTCGTTGCGCGTTCCAGCGCATGGCGGCTTGCCACGCGTTCTGCACGCTCCTGTGCCTCGTATACACGCTGCATAATGTCGCGGTTCTTGCCGTTGGTAATGCGGTCAAGGCGTTCCTGTGTCTTTGCCTCCTGAGACATCTCTTCCGAAGGCGAATCATACAGACTTGCAGACTGGTCAATATTCGGCATAACCGGACCGGTTTCAACACCTCGAGCGGCAAGCTGTTCTTTCAGCTGCTCCTTCTTGTTCCAGAGTTCACGGAAGGCGTCCGACTGCCGTTGTCCGCGAGCATCAAGGTCAATAAGTTCTTGCCAGATATCATCAAGCCTGCTTTGCATCGCCGCCGTCTCTCTTGTTTCTCGTACCTGCAGTACCCTCTCGCTCTCGCCCTCGGCCTTCGCGTTCGCCTCCATCACCGCCTGTTCCGGTGTCTTGCCGTACTGCATCGCATCGGAGAGCGGAATATTTGTGTCGGAAGTATTGCTATTTCCTACATTCTGGCGTATACTGGTATCAGTAAATGAGTCTGTCTCGCTGGGGGACCCCTGATAATTACTGGGTGCTTCCGTCAGCGGGGTCAGGCTCATTTCGTTTATGATTCCATATGTCCGAAAATTATTTCTATCGGTATAAACCTCTACATCGAATTTCATAATGTAGGGTGTGTTTCCGATAGTCAGTGGCTTCTCGAAATAATCATAGCGTTTCACGCTTTCCGCTTTTGTTTTTGATTTGTTATATTCGCCGCTTCCGACGTACTGTGCAGTCGCTACCGCATTATCAAGCTGATTGAAAACCGCTATTTTTTCGGCTGACATATGTGTGTCGGACGCTACCTTGCCGCATACGCTGTTATTCAACATAACAACATACGGAGCACCGTCCATCGTAAGTCCTTGCACCGCAACTGTTCGCTGTCCGCCTTTTTCTCGAAAAATGCCTTGAAGCACCGAGCGAATATTCTTGCGAAACTGCGGCTGCTGTTCTGCCGCCGCAATCGTCTGCCGCGCCCCCTCTACCGCGTTTTCGCTGATTGTCAGCGGCGCGGCATGTTCAGCAGTCACAACTTGCGCCGGTACTGCACCCGTATAGGGCTTCTGTATCGTTGTTGCGCGTCCCGCCCGAACGGCATTTTCGCCCTCCATCACCGCCTGTTCCGGCGTATGCGTTGCCGGATTGGTGTCAATGGAAGTTGTGTGCTGCTGTTCCCATTCCGCCGCCTGCGCGCGCTGTGCAAGGCTCATGCGGTTATCGAGATCCGCGTCATAATTCGCGGTAAGCTCCGCATTCTGTGCAACCTGCTGCGTCATAAGGCCGGAAATCTTGTCGGCCATCTTGTTCTGCGCGGTCTGCACTGCACGTTCCCGAATTGGTCCTTCCGGCAGCTTAAGCGCCGCCTGCAGCTCGCTGTCGATCTGTACAAGCTGCTGCACCTGATTGTAATCGTATGCATCAGCGGCATTCATACGCTCCGTATCTGTTGCCACTCTCGAACCGACCGCACCCGCCGTACCAAACACTAAGCCGCCGAACGCGCCACCTGCGGCGCTCTGAGTCAGCTCCGCAAGGGAAAACTTTGCGTCCGGATCGTTTGCCGCCAGATCCGCAACATAGTTGAGGAAATAGCTTGCGCTTTCCTCTGTCGCCTCCTCACCCATCTGGATGAGGATATTTTTTACGGCATTCACGCCGCCGGAGTGCAAAATCTTGCTCATCTGGCCGAGCGGCAGTCTTTCAGTTACTGCCTCGATCGCACCAGACGTCAAACCGCGCGTCAGCGACTCCCGCGCACCAATCCCGCGTTCATTCAGCTCAAACGAGCGCTGGCCAGCCGCCTGTCCGCCCATCATGATCGAGCCGACCGCCGGACCGACAACCGGAATCGCACTTGCCGCCATCACCGGCGCATTGCCCGCAAGGGAAATGCCCTGTTCGGTCAGCCAGCGCGGCGCAGGCGCTAAACCGGCCTCGGCGTTTGCCTGTGCCTCGTTCGCCTCGCGCAGCATGCGCTGAGACCATTTGTTCGGGTCTACGCCTTTGTTTACGGTCAGCTCGTTCTTGCGCTTGCGAATCTCCTGCAGCTGATTGTACACCGCCTGATAGTCTGCCGGAACCGAGCCGTCTGCCGCCGTGCTGTTCATGCCCTGCAGAGTGAGTTCAAGCGTCTGCTCCTGCTCCTCAAGCTGGCGGTATTCCTCGTTCTGGCGGCTCTCCTCCACGTTCGCGCTCACCTGACGCGAGGTGTCCACAAGAGACGGCAGCGAAGCGATCCACCGCTTGCCGACTGCCTCCATGCTGTTGCCGAGGCGGTCCGCCGCGTGCCGCAGATCAATGTTTTCCTGCACATACGCAAGCGTGTTTTCGTCCGCACCGGCGGCTTTCAGCCGGTTCATGATATCATCCGCGTTGTCGCGCGGCTGATAGGTAAGGCCGTACCGCTTCATAATGCGGTACATTTCATTGGAAAGCTCCTGACGTGCCCTGTCGCGGCTCTGCGTGTCCTCGCTGCTCCATGTCTCATCCGAGCGGTTAAACAGGTCATGCATCGTCTTGTGTGCATTGTAGCCTGTCTGGCCGCTGAAATAGTCCTCATCCAGTCCCTGTGCCGCCTGCATGGCGGTCGGGTAGACCGTTGCCTTATCCGTCTTACCCATAATGCCCGAGGTATGCAGCAGCTTAGTAGGCCCATTCAGCCGTTCGATCGGCGTGCTGTTGTAGGCCATGCGCACACCGGCAGTCATTTCGTGCCCGTACTTATCAAAAGAGGCGCCGGTCTGCGGCTTGTATTCGTATCCCAGCTTGCGCCGCAAGGCGTCGTTCTGCGCGTGCAGCTGTGCCTTTCTGTTCGGGTCACTGGTTTTATGCCAGTCCATGGAGTTCTTGAGGAACTGCGTCAGCATCGGGTTGCCGTCTCCGCTGCTCTTGTTCGCAGTAGATACGTTCTGCCGCGGATTGCGCCGCTGCTCTGCCGCCTTTCTTGCCGAAAACAGCTGATTCTGCTGACTTGCCGCAAACGGCTGACTTCTCGTCACGCTGCCGCCGGTCAGATAGGTGCTTGCAGGCTGCCGTAAATTGTTCTGCTGCGTGCTCCGGCTGCCTGTGCCGGGAAAGCCCTGCCGTGTGTTCCCGCGCTGCTGAAAAACAGTGTTCCGCTGCTGATTTGCCGCATACGGCTGACTTCTTGTCGTGCTGCCGCCGGTCAGATAAGTGCTTGCAGGCCTCTGCGCATTCTGGTGTGCCTGCACGCGCTGCTGTTCTCTGTTGCGCGCCGCCGTTGCACGGCGGCTGTTGTCCTGCTTTGCCGGCTTCTGCGGCACAACCTGCGGCACCTTCAGCAGCGCGGACGTTTTGTTCTTGTTTTTCTTTTTCTCGTAATCGCTGTAAAAACTCATATGAACCTCCTAAAGAGAGAAGGCGGCGAAAATCGCCGCCTTCTGGCGTAGTTAAAGCTGGTTAAGCTGCCACTGCGAGTATTTGTTGGAAAGGTTCTGACCGGTCGTTTCGGCCCGCATCTTCTCAATCTGCGCCTGAATATACTCCATCTGCTTCTGCGCTGTCTCGCGGTCGATTTTACCGTTGAGCTTGTCCTCTTCCAGCTGTTCAAGCTGCATCTGCAGCTGACGCATAGCAATCGTATCGGCGCCGTTGTACGTGCCGGTTTGCTCGCCCTGCGAAAGACCGAACTGCTGACCCCACTGCATAGCGGAGATAATGCTGTTTACGTTATCCAGCTGCTTGCCCGCAACCTCCTTGTAGAGATCCGCCAGCGCGTTGGCTTTCTGAATATCGCCGTTTAAGCGCGCCTGCGTAATCGCTCTCTCAATCTCAGCGAGGGCCTCGGTAGCGGTCGTCGCGTTGCTGTTCAGCGCGTTCTGATAGGTGTTGCCTGCCGAGATCTGACTGGATTCGGTGTTGCCGGTCGTCAGCAGGCCCTGTGCCGCCAGATTTTCAGCCATGGAGCCGTTCGGATTGATCGCCGTCATGTACGCCTTCTCAGCCGCAGCGTTGTTCGCCTCGGTGTTCTTGCCGATGGTGTACTTCTGGGCGTTCAGATTAGCGACCGCCGAATCCACACTCGCCTGCAAAGCACTCTGCTGTGCATGTGCGGCATCGTTCATCTTCTTCTCGTAGTCCTGAAAGCCCTGATTGTACTGATTGCTCATCAGCGTGCCGAGATTCGCACCGGAGATACCGCCGCTTGCAATGTAATCCGAGCCATCCGAACCGCCGGAATAGCCCCATTCCTTACGCTTTGCCTCGGCGTCCGCGTGGGCCTTCTTCATGCCTGCTACATCGCCGATGGCTTTCGCCTCTTCATACCGCTTCTTAATTGCGTCAATTTCTGCCGCCTGCTGTGCGTCATTCTGCCGGATCATCGCATCATTGTAAGTACCAGCAGGCGTATAAGCGCCGCCAGAACTGCCACTGGACGAGCCGCCGCCCGAAGTCTTGCCGGAGGACGAGCCGCCGGAGCCGGTACCGGACGAGCCGCCATAGGTGAACGTCTGGCCGCCCTTGCTGATGGTGGTCGTGCCGTCGCTGTTCTTGGTCCATGTCGAGCCGTCCGAGCCTTTCATGGTCGAACCGGCAGCCGCAGAATTTACAAAATCCTTGCCCTTGTCCGAGCCGATAGCGTACGAGCCGCCCTTGCCGGTTGCCGCCATCGAAGCACCGGACGAGCCGGAGGACGAGGATCCGCTCGAACCGGAAGACCCCGAGGAACTGCCCGAGGACGAGCCGCCGGAGCTGCTCTTGTTTGCCTTTGCCGCTGCGGCTGCCGCCTTAACAAAGCCCGCCATCATAGAACCCAGTCCCATTTACTTCACGCCCTTTCCGGTGAGGCCGAGCCGCTGCAGGATAACCGCAAGCTGTTCGCGCGTCAGCGGACTCTGCGGCTTGGTACCGTCCATAATGCCGGCGTCTGTCGCCGCCTGCCACGCCTCGGCAGCATACGGATGCGGCTTCTGGTTGGCCTTTTCCGCCTGATAGCGTTCTTCATGTGCCGCAAATTCCTTGTCTGTCATCTTGGTTTCCTCCTTCTTTGCCGTGGTTTCTGTGTTGAACTTCTGCACTTCCGCCCACGGGAACTTTATTCCCGGACAATCCGTGCTGTTTACGTCCTTGTGCCGTAACAGCTTTGCGCCGGGGTATTTCGCCATCATGGTACGGATAAGGCCTTTCAGTGCGTCCAGCTGCGCCTGCGGCATGGTCTCGGTCATGTAACTGCCCTCGACGCAAATGCCGATTGCACGGCTGTTGTGCCCCTGCGCGTGCGCGCCGACCGCCCATTCCGGGCGGCCTCTGTAAACCTTGCCGTCCTTGCGGATGTAGAAATGGTAGCCGATGCCGGTCCATCCGCGTTCCAGGTGCCAGCGGTTGACCTCCTCCACGCTCGCATGGCTTGCCTCTGCGTGGTGCAGGATAATCTCGTCCGTCTTGTTCCGGCGGCTGAAACTGCCGTTTGTCGGCAAATTGGTCTCGATGATTTGCATACCTTACTCCTTTACGCCGTGCACGGCCGTCTGGAGCAGGAAGCCGAGCAGGAACCAGATCTTGTCCTTGATTTTCTTCAGGCAGATTTGAGTGCCAAGATCTACCGAATAATTTTCCTTGCTGACGCAAGAGGAGCTTTCGACGATTTCGAAGCCGTTGCGCAGCACAGCACGAACAACCGTAGTCTTGTCTCCGAGAGTCTGCACCTCCGTGTGCGCGATAAAATCATCGACCATTTCCTGACCGATACTCGGCTTATCCGTATTCAGACAAGTGTTGATGGAAAGCGGCAGGTAAGCGCGTTCAAAAACATCCGCTGGAGACCAGCTCGTGTATCCATCCGGATAAACGACCTTGTAACCGTCCTCACCGTCCTTCTGTGCCGGGATAGCCTCAATGAGTTTCGTGCCGATATAGCGTACCATGTTATTTTTCCTCCTTCTTGGGTTTTGTGTATTCAAGCGCCCGCTCGCTGTCCCCGATGCCCGCCGTGGTGGGGTCCACAAACACGCTGAGGATCGCAAGGCACATGGTAACAAGCTGCACCGGATTAGACAGCACCGAAACAGCACCGTTCCACACAGCCGACCAACTCGTAAACGTCTGCGGGTCAACACCAATCGCCGTAATCGCAACCGACGCAACGCCAACCCAGAACCACGGATTCTTAAATCTAACAGGTATATTAACCTTCATGCAGAACTTCCTCCTTCTCCAAATCCTCAATGCGGTGGTTTGCAACTCTGATCCGCTCATCCAGCACGGAATACTCCTTTTCCAACTCGTACGTCCGGCTGATGAGGTTGTTGTGCTTCTCCACCTTCTTCTCCAGCTGCTCAATGCGGTAGTTGGTCAGGTTGCTCGACAGCGCAATGCCGCCGAGCGTTCCGACGAGTGTACCGACCAGACTGAGCGCCGCTGTGATAACTTCAGCGGGCATACCCCACCTGCTTTCTCTTGTACTTTTGCGTGAGATACAACTCCGTAATCCTGTATTTGCGCACCGCCTCGCGGATTTCCGCAAAGTCCTCACGCTGTCTGATGTGCTTCGGAAAAAACTCATCGACGATCATGTTCGGTGCAGCGGTGTTTTCTGCGCCCTTCATGTTACGCCTCCTGCTTGAGCATTTCGGTCAGCGTGTTGTACTCGCTTTCGGTGAGCTTGCCTGCTGCAAAAAAGATGTCGATCTTGTCTGCAAGGCCGTCGATCTGATTCTTCTCAATCATGCGCTTCAAAGTACGAAATAACATTGTGTTTGTTGCTCCTTTCATTCATTGAGACCCAGTTCAAGCAGGGTCAGTCTATATTCGTGGTCTACGATCATAGCGTTTGTGTCGTCCTCTGCGGTTGGCTCGGGTTTAGGCAACGCCGCCTTGTCCGCCTCGATTTCCTCGGCAGTGCGCTCTACCACCTTGCCGTCTACGAGCTTATAGCGCAGAACCGCGCCGTCGTAGAGCGGCTTATCGAGATAATGGCTCTGCGCGAGCGCGTACTTGTCTCCAAAGCCTTCATCAATTTTCGTCCATCCGGTAAGATCAGCCGGTAGGGAATACTCACCCTCCAAACGCAAAACACGGCTTTCACTGTCAGTCTGGACGTATACACGGGATTTTGGGGCTTGCATAGTGTCACCTCCTTATAGGTCTTTGGAGAGAATTAGCTTTGCGGAGTCGGTAGTTTTTCTCAAATCGCAATATTGATTGGAAAGCGAATGACTGAACAAACATCTAAGCGAAACAGCACCGCTTGCGGTTTGAGAAACGTTAATCGAAGTTGGTGTAAAGTATGCGTTTGCTGCGACAACCTCAACTTGCCACTCAGAAGGATTGCAAATAACAGCAGGGGCAGAACCACTCTCTCTTAAAGTTACAGGAATAGGAACAAGGAAGTCGCAGCCTGTTGAGAAAAGAGTACCACCATACATTGAGTTAAAAGTCAAGGATGAAGTAACATCCACGCAGTACCTTTGGCATCTCCTCAGCTGCTCCCCGAAATCAGGGATTTCGTTCAGCACCCAAACGCCGTTTTCCTTGTGCGCAAGGGTCTGGGCGCCGCCAAGTTCGAGCTTGGCGGCTTTGATCTTAACGTTATCGACAAGTGAATTTATTTCGCACTGAGTTATCGAGTCCGAAAGTCTCTGAACATAGAAACCAAGTTCAGACGAAAAGAAAGTTTGTACTTGATCGAGAAAGCCGTTGTACACGAATGAGCCTGTTCGCAAAGTGCCGTCTGACAGCAAAACCGAACCAGTAAGGGTCATGCCGATAAACTGGTCGAAATCATCGAAATACTCTCCCCAGTATGTGCCGGATTTTTTCAGGCAGATACAGCCATCTTCGAGAGTTACAGCTTCACCAATGTCGAGCTTCCATCTATCCACCGTGTATCCAATTGTGCAGTAGCCGGGAACAGAATTAGCTCCAGCAACTACATATCGTGTTCCGTTAATCTCTATTTCGCAATCGTAATTATTTTCTGCATTGCGACGTAAAAGCACTTGATAATTTTTATCAGTTTGTCCAACCTTTTCCCATGCAAAAGTATAGTAATCAACGCCTGCCGGCACAAAATACCCATTCTTCTGGTTCACCGGTCTGCCGAAGTACCAGTTGTCGAGCAGGTTCGGATTTGTGCGGTATTTGACCGCGCCAGAAATCGGAGTGGAGTCAGCGGTGGAGACCGCGATGTTCTCGCCCGTCAGCGTCACATCCTTCGCCAACGTCTTCCCGTTCACCTTTCGCGCCAGCGGTACGAACAGCTTGCCGAGAGCCGCCTTAACATTCGACCACAGCAGTCGCTTAGCCTTGCCGCCGTCCGCGCTGTCCGCGATCATTACGCCGTCACCGTCGGCCGGTGCGGCCTTGGCGGTGACCTTGGTCGGGTCGATGGCATCGAGAGCGTTGTTGATCTGCCGCAGATCGTCCGCGCCCGCGCCGTCCATGCCCTTCTGCGCGATCAGCAGCCAGTACGCGGTATCGGTCGGCTCGTGTCCGACCGTTGCCACCGTGCACACATAAGACGAGCCGCCAAAGCTGACCTTGTTGCCGGGAACGTAGGGCTTTGCGGCGTCATATGTCTGCCAGACATTCCGTGCGTTCTCCGCAGAGACACGGCTTTTCTCCGCAGAGACACGGCTTTTCTCCGCAGAGTCGCGTTTGTTCTCCGCATTCACGCGCGCCGTCTCCGCCGCGCTCCTCGCGTTCTCATCCGCAACGCGCCGCGACTCCGCCGACAGTCTCGTTTTCTCACTCTGAACGCGCTGACCTTCCGCGCTCACACGCCCCTGCTCAGCGCTCTGCCGGGCGTTCTCCTGCTGCACGCGCCGCGCTTCCTCGGCGGACCAGCTGTTCGTTGACTCCTCCATGTCCGCGAAATCGTCAACGATGGCGTTGAACTGCGGTCCGATGATCTCGCGCGCGAAACGGTCGAAAACGCCCTTGTTTTCCGCTGCCGTGCCGGTCAGCGTGTCCGGCGCGGCGATCACGCCCTTTTCGCTGAACTGGGCGTCTGTAATCTTGTAATCACGAATACTCATGCACTTCTCGCCTCCCCTGCCTCGATGTACTTCACAAGGATCTCGTAAATGCCAAATCCCTCGTTGAGCGCGTCCGAGACAAAAATAAACTGTATCATGATCCATTTCTTGATCTTGCTTCTGAACTGACGAATGCTGTTCGCCGAGGTCTCGAACGTGAAGCGTTCGAAGTTGATGTCCTCGAACGTCAGCCGGTCTGCGTAGAACTCGCGGATGCGCCTGCCGCTGTCCTTCTCGGTGCGGACATACAACTCGCACTTGCTTCTCGCGTATCTCTTGAGATGCACCGCGCTTCCGCGCTTGGGCATGGTCTTGAGCATCGCGATATTGCCCATGCTGTCGAGCTTCGACGCCCACTCCGCGTGGATCGGTTTGCCGTCATCGTTGTACGCACGCATGAGGATTTCATTTTCCGCGGTCCGCATATCGTCATTGAACTTGCATACCTTGCCGTCTGCGGTGCCGAAATACATGGTCTGCTGGTCTGCGCGCAGCACCCGCGCCGGAATGTTGGTCCAGTAATACCACTCGTAGCCCTGATCCTGCTTGTCCTGATTGCCGTCCGCCACATACGCACGGCCATCCACGACAAGCACATACCAGCCGCGCCAGCAGGCGGCAACCGCATCCGCAAGGCCGTTTTCCTTGGTGAGCTTCGGATTGACACGTCTCGACCGGCAGAATAACTGCCGCACCTGCATGTTGTTGTAGTAGGTCGTAGTCGGCGCATACACGCCGCGTGGACTCAGGTATAACGGATCATCATTCAGGTTTGCCGCCGAGTACCGCGCGATCGCGCCGTAACCGGGCACGCCCTCCTTGAGCGGAAACGCCGCAACATCGTTGCTCACAACACCCGCGTGGTGCCAGATCGTACCTTCCTGGCGATTGTCCTTCTTGATGATAAGCAGCTCGCCCTGCGCTTTCAGATAGCACATGATCGGGAAATCGCTCGAACCAACCACAGAATAGTTAATGTCGGGGAAATATGTCGGGTCTGTCAGTCCCGAGAACCACTCCGTGTTTGCATATTTGCCGTTACCAGAAAAGAATACGCGGTCGCCCGAGCCGTCCATGCCGTAAATGGCAAAGATGGTGCAGCCGAGTATCTTCTTCCGGTCCTCAGTCGTTTTTGCAAATCGGATCTCAACGTTGGACGTGCCCGCGTTCTCCGGCGCCTTGGGCGCGGTCTTTAGTGTCACCGTGCCCTTTTCCGCATCAAAGCTCGCCACCTCGAGCGTATCGCCCGTGATATGATATTTTGCGGTGATGGTCTGCTCCTTGTCAATGCCGGTCACGTCCAGCTGAAACGTCTTGCTGCTCCCGTCCCCGACAAAGCGGTTGCGTCTCCACTTGCAGAGCATGTTTACCTTCTCGTAGGCTTCACCGCCGCCGGACGGCTTGCGCTGATAGCTCGTCAGCGGACAGTACGCCGTATCGTCCCCGACGTGCTTCGCGTCCTTGCCGTCGTATACCAGATATTCCGACCCGGTTAAAATGTACAGCTTGCCGTTGAGGTAAAAGCCCTGCGAGCGTCCGCCGCTCCTCAGTCCGGTCAAAAGTGTCTGCTGGCTGTCCGGAATCGGCAGATAAGTGCTCTCGTTCAGCCGTACCTTATACAGCGTATCGCCTGCATGGACGATCATCGTGCGGCCTGCCTCGGTCGTGGCCTCATACGGGAAAATACCCGCAATCGGCTTGTCACTGCCGAGGTCAACAACTGTGCGCCAGCCCCACCGGCGTTCGGGCGCGCCGCCCTCGTCCGCGATAACGTTCACCGCACGCGGACTTCTGCCGTCGTCAATCTGCGTCTCATCCGTTGAGTAGTCCACCCCACGAAACCGCTTGTAACTCTTCCTGCCGATGGTTGGCGTCGAAAAGGAGGGAACCGTCGCCTGTCTCACGTTCCGTCCTCCTCTCCGTAGCCGAGCACCGCCGGCGCGCAGTCCTCGAGCGACTGCACGAAATAGTTGCGTTCGAGTACCATCTGCGCCTGCTTGTCCTCCTCGTCTATCATAAGCGCCGAGGCGAGGCCGTGCGGCAGTGCGCCGCGCGTAATGCGGTCGTCCCAGTCGATAACCGTATCGTCTATTGCATTGATTTCCGGCGCGCTTGCGAGTTCCTCGCGTCCGTCTGCGGCGCGGATAGCGTTCTCATACGGCAGCGCCTCGATCAGCAGCCGCTCAAGCAAAAGCGGCGAATACGTGTCATAGTCCGTATCGCCGCCCTTACTCGTAAACAGAATGGCGGCTGCCAGATCGAATATTTTCCTAACTGTTGCCATTCTTTCCTCCTAAAAAAAATGCAGGGCAGGCGTCAGCCCGCCCTGCGGTAAATCACTTATCTGTAGCCTCCGCCACATCCGAGGTCAGCTTGCCGCCCTTGCCGAACGCAACCACCTTGATGGTCTGGCCTGCCTCAGTGGCAACCGTGCCGCCGCTGGCAACCGTCTTGCGGTTTGCAGAGAAGCGCGGGTCCGAGCCGTCCAGCGTGTACCAGATTTCGTCCGCATCTGCCGCCGTAACGGTCGCACTGTGCGAAGCGATCGCTACGGTGCACGCCTGCTGGCTTGCGGCCTTGGCCACAACGACAACCGAATCCGCACGGCTGGAAAGCACAAACAGATCGTAAATCTGACGGCCCTCAACCAGAGAACCGGAAACGCCGGGGGGATCGGTGTGGATTTTGGTATCGTCAATGGTATACGGGAACGCAAGCGCCTGCTCGTGAATTGCAAGCATATAAACGTCAGTCGGGAACAGTCGGTCGGGAACCTTTACAACAGTAAAGCCCGCAACCTGACCGACAACGCCTGTGGGCAGCTGCTTGCCCGCCAGATTGTCCAGCTTGACCCACTCGTCCGAGAGGATGATCTTCTTGTAGTCACTCACGCGGACAAAAAGGATACGGCCGTCATCCGGAACATAGTGATCGTCCATATAGGCGGCGGCATCATAGATGATGGAGATAATGTCGCTCTTGGTCGGTGCAGCAGAAACGCCCTGAATATGGCCGAATCGTGCAATGCGGCTGAAGCCGTACTTGTCGCCGGTCGGCACGCACTTCTCGGAGATCTGCTGGCGCAGGTACTGGCCGGCCTTGTTGCTGATAGCCTGCTGAGAGCCGTCGCCCTTGTCTACAATAGCGGTAAAGGCCTTGTCCTGGGTGATGGTGTACTCGTTTACGATGTCCTGTACATCGTTCGGCACGCCGTAGCGGTCCTTGCCCTCGCGCTTGTAGTCATTCAGGTCGCTGGTGAGAATCTGGTAAACCTTGCAGGTTTTCTTGCCGATCATGTCAACGTGCGCCTTGCAGTGCGGGCGCAGGAACGAGGTATGGGTATACAGCTTTTCTACGGCTTTCGCGTACTGTTCAGTAAGATAAATAGGCATAGTGTAAAATCACTCCTTTTACAGTCCCAGTAAGCCGCGCAGGAACGGGTCGCTCGTGTCGCCCTCATTGCCCTGCACACTTCCCGGGCTTGTCGTTTTGTTCTGGTTGTTCTTCTTTTCGATCTGTACGGCCTGTGCATTCTGCTCAGCCTGATAGCGCCAGTGCGCGGCAACGGGCGTCATAGCTTCCTGCTGCACCAATTCAAGCACGCGTTTTGGCACTTCCTCGAAACTTTTCACGCCAGAGAGTGAAACATATTCTTCCCACGCGCGCTCGTCGGCCTCCTGCCTTGCCTGCGCAACGGTCTGATCAATTCTCTGCTGCATGGCGGTAAGCTGTGCGCGCTGCTGTTCGGCGGCCTGTGCCGCGGCTGCACGCTGGGAAGCCATGCGGCCCTCGGCGATTGCTTTAAGGGCCGCATCCGGGGTTTCCGGAAACTCTGCGCGACACTTCTCAATTTCTGCCGAGAGCAGCTGCTCATTGCGTGCGCCCTCCAGCTGTTCAAGGTACTGCTGCCGGTTCATGCCGGCGGCCTCGGCGTACTGATCCAGTACGCGCATTTCTCGCTCGGCCTTGCGGTCATAATTCATGCCCTTCTGGAGCAGTTCGACCGGGTTCGCGCCGAGTGCACCGGTCAGCGCCTGCACTGCGTCTGCCGGCAGCAGGATCTGCTGTCCGTTGTAGACGAGCGGCACGGTCTGCACCGGCTGTTCCACCGCCTCCGGCGGTACTTCGCCGTCCTCCGGCGGCTGATTCTCCGGCTCCTCGGGCTGCTCTTCGGCGCGCTGGTTTTCCGCGCCGTCCTGCACGGTCTCCTCTGCGCCCTCGGCGGCGGTCTGCTGGTCTTCCAAACCGTCATTGCCTTCAAGCGCTGCGAGAAAATCGTCGCCGTTAAAACCGTCCATGTCCTCGTTTCCGAGGCTCGTGTTTACGTCTGCCGAATTGCTGGTCTCCCAATCCATAAGACAAATCCTCCTATATGCAAAAGACTTTCGTCTCATTGCCGTGTGTTTATCGTGCGTTCCTGCACTCCGGCGGACGCAGCACAGTTCCGCTGGTACTGCACCCGCTTGTATCCTTGCACGCACGGGGAATGCGTAACCCGGACGGGGATAATATGGCGAGAATCCCACGCCCGCCGCAGTGCAGGAAAATATCGTGCTCCGGCGCTCGGACGGACGCCCTCGACCCGAACGAGGGTGCCCGCCATCAGAAAGAAATAAGGGGAATCAATGGGGCGGGTGAGGTCAGCTCCCGCCCGTCCGAACGCCGGAAATATTCTTTTTTTGCTCCGGCGTTCAGCCTAACGCCGCATGAATAGCTGCGGATCCGCTGTTACCCGCCAAATCGGCGGGTGAACCCTTGCGTGATGAAGCACCACGTTCAGGAATGCAGCGTTCCGTTAGGCTGAACGCCGGAAATGCTGTCAGTCAGTCGAACAGCATACTGTCTGGCAGTCGCTTTCGGCTCTCTCTAAATCTGTCAGTGCAGACTTGATAAGGAAAGTAAGATCAAGGTTCTCGTACTGAGCACGAACTTCGAGCGCATGAAGATAATTTCCCATGCAGCGCGCCTGCGACTCCAAGAGGCCGATCGGGCACGTCGGCGTGAAGTCCAGCTTGCCGGCTTCTGCTTTGATCAGCATTTTATGCAGTTTTTCATAGCGGATCTTCGTTTCCAGGTATTCGCCGAGAAAGCGATCTCTATAATCTGCACTCGTCGCCAGCTCCGTCACATCGGAAAGCCGTAAATCTTCAAAAACTTTCATCGTGTCCCTCCATCAAACCGGAACTTTCGCTCCGAGCCCTTCTTAAACTTCGCTCTCTGCGCGTCCAGTTCCTCCTGCATCGCCGCAAACATGCTTTGAACCTGCTTGTCGGTGTACTCATAGTCACCGGTCGCAAAATTGCCGATCAGACTGATAGCCTTGCACGCTCGACCCACGCGCGGCTCTGCCACGCGGATAAAGCGTTCCGCCTTGCTCTCATTCGTGTTATCCATTCGTTAAACCTCCCTGTAATGCCTGCTGCATGCTGGCCTGCTGCTGCACTCTCTTTGCAGCCTCGACCAGTCCTTCCTGATCCTTTACCGAGCCTTCCGGCATACGGGAAAGGAACTCAACCATATTGGGCATAACACCCGCCGTCTGCAGATTGTTAAGCGTAGATACCTGCAGAATCCTCGACCAGTAGCTTGCCTCACCAATGTGAATATTGAGATCCAGCGCCTCCACCGGCAGCGTGGAAAAGTCATACATCTCCACAAGCGTCTGCTCCTGCGTCTCGCCGGTCTCGTCTGTCATCTCGTCAGTGATCTTGACCTGACGCATACCGTAATAGGCGTGCATCATGTCGATGAGCACCCGCTCGTAGTCCTCGACAAACTGGTAATATGCGATCTTGGTCAGCGCAAGCGGCGCAGCGTTCGCGGTCTGCACCGCTACGATTGCACTGCTGTTCTCCGGATTCTTGACGTTGCCGAGCGCCGCGTCATTGGCACCGGCAACACTCTTGAGCGCGTCCGTCATGGTGGACGTAATGCCCGTGGCCTCGGTCGGAATCGGCATCGAGCCTGCAACGCCGGTCAGCGCATCCTTCACATCTCCGGTGACGCCGATAGACGTCGCGTCCGGGTCCCATCCCTTGGGGAATTTATTTCGGTTGTAAACCAGTTTGGGCATGGCGTTGTTGCGCAGCATGAGCGCAAGCGCCGTCCACTGCTTGTTGATCTCAATCTGCGTGTTGATGAGCGGTTTGATCTCCATCACGCCGTGATAGCAGTTCTTTCTCGGCTTCCAACTGAGATATGCCACCGGATACAGCGTCATTTCCGTCGCCACATCCTGCTCGATCATCACGCGCCCGCAGGAGCGGCAGTAATGTACCCTGCCATCCTCGGACTTCCAGAACCGCACAAGCTCGTTGCCGAGACTGTCGCTGTTATTCTGCTCGTCATCGCCCTTGTACAGGCCGTCGGACTCGCCCTCAATACTCTCCCACTCGGCACAGCCGAGCCGCTTCGCGTCCTTGCGGATTTCGGATACCGGACGGCGGCGCACAATGATAAGGTACGGCTGCTCCTGCACGTTCGAGTTGGACGGATTTCCGAACAGAATGTTCGTGTTCATCACCTGCTCGGCACAGATTTCGCCCTGCACCCCGCCCAAACCGGACTGCTTGCTTGCGTCAAAGTAGAAATACAGCGCCGCGTCTCCGTCTACGCAGGCGTCGCGCAGGACCATGTGGTGCTTACTTTTCAGTTTTGTTCGCTCAACCACACGATCAATGCTCTGCTCAAGGATTTTCGCCGCATACTCGGCCTGCTCATCTGGAAGGAACGGCTCAACCTCCTGATCCACATCGTTAGAGACGATCTGCGCCACCTTGTAATGCACGATCGGATCCAGTACGTTCATCGTGATCGGACGCAAGTTCTTGCTCTTGAGCCCTTCCCACTGCTTTCCTTCCACAAAGTTCTCGCACTGCTTGACGTTCTCGTACAGGCCGAGGCCTGTGTTGTACTGCACACCTTTTTCGTACTCGGCCTGTATCCTGTCAGCCGTGAGCGTGATTTTCTGCTCATTCATCGCTCAAATCCTCCTGCCCGTGGGCGGTGCCGTCATAGCGGAGTAGATTGTTGACTTCGCGCATAATGCGGCCCTCGGTACTCAGCCGGTACGCCTGTTCCTTGTGGAATTCCTCTTTCCAGTGCTCTGCGGTCTCCCGCTCGGTGATGAGCGCCTCGTTCAGCTTGCGGCGCTCCTGCTTGAGATTATCAACCTCGTTGCGGGCGCTCCACATCGCGCTGATTGCCGCGTCGTGTGCATCCTTGGTGGAGTCGAGTTCTTCCTGCAGCTCCTTCGCAGCTTTGCGTCCGGTCTGCAGCTCCTGCCGCAGACGGCAGGCCGTGTCCTCACTTTCCCGCAGGGCGGTTTCGAGCTTTCCGCAGCGTTCCAGCAGATCGTGATTGCGGTCCTGCTCCTCGTGCATCAGCAGTTCGGTGCGGCACAGTGCCTCTTGATAGTCACGCGCGGCAAGTTCATAGGTTCGCGCCGCCTGCTGGAAAGATTCCGCAACCGCAGTCTTTTGCCGCAAATCCTCTCCCAAGCGCTTGGCGTTTCGGGTCTGCACGACCGCCAGTGCGACGCACATCGCCGCAACGGCGCTAATAGCTAAATACATTTCCCATTTCCTCCTCAGTAGTCAGTTCGTTGTACTCTCTGGGTTCGCTCGCCGCGATCGGACGGCCGGCCACAAAGTACCGCAGCATGTCAGCCGGGTGGGTGTACTCGTGCGGATCGTTTGCCACATCATCCGGGTGCTTCTCATCGTGCAGCAGCATCGGCAGGCTCTTGATGGTCTGCGTGCAGTTGGAGCAGATCATCAAACTCGGCTTGCCGGTGTCCTTGCGTATCTTGAGGTATTCCTTCAGGTCGAGCCAGCCGAGCACGCGGTCGTTTTTTGCTTTTTCCATAAATACACCGCATTCCGCAAAGCGGTCTGCCGCGCTGCGTCCGGTGTCCTGTCTCCGGTTCCAGAGGTCAGGCGGTGCAAAGGTGATCGCATCGCGTTCCAACTCGTCCGAGCGCTCCAGGATGGCGTTAGCCGCGTCAGATAATATAAGTCCATCGTGTCCCTCACCTAAATCCTTGCCCTCGCAGTATTCCTTGTACAGATACGCAGTGCCGTTCTCATCCACGGCAAACCAGCCGACGGCCAGCATATCAAAGCCGTAGTCGAGCGCCTTGTACCGCGTCCAGTGCTCCGGAATCGGGAACGCCTCGCAGACGTGCGTCTCGCGCCGGAACTCGGGGAAATACTGTCCCTCGAATACGTCCCAATCGCCGTACAGCATCGCCCGCTTGCGGTCCTCGGGCAGATTCTCGAGCGACTGCACATAGTTAGGTGAGTTTTTGACAAGCCACGGATTGTCATAGACCGTGGCCTGAATGAACGTGTAGTCCTCTGCTCGTTCCTGCTTGACATAATCGCGGTCGATAAACAACCGTTTGAACCAGGCATGCCCAACGCCGCCGGGGTTGCAAGTCAGGTACATTCTCGGCGGGAAGAACTCCCGCATCTGACCGGATGAGCGGTTGCTCTCGGTCATTGTTGTAAAAACGTTCTCAGGGAAAAGCGTGCACTCCTCCAGAAAAATAACGTCATAAGCCTGTCCTTGGTACTGGAGTAAATCGCTGTCGTTCCGGCAGTAACCAAACTTGAGCCGTGAGCCGTTTGGAAACTCAAACGCCTTGTCCGCGCTCTTGTACTCCGCAATGCCTTTAAGCTCCCGCATAGCCGGAATAATGTGGTTTTCCCGCAACTCCGGGTACGTCCGGCGCATAAACAGAATCTGAATGCCGTCATACCTCAAACACAGCATATTGGCCTTGAGTCGTGCGACAAAGCTCTTGCCGCCGCCTCGTGAGCCGCCATAAGCCGTGTAATGAGACCGGCTTTTCATAAACTCAACCTGTTTCGGATAGGGTTTTGGAATCACAAAGCTGTTCATTCTGCCAGTTCCTCCGCACCATCCACAAACGTGATCTGCACACCGGTGCCGTCCTTCTCGCCGAGGTGCTGCTCAAGCGTTTCCTGTCTTGCCGCAACATCCTTCATGGTTCCGGCCAGCTCGCGCAGGCCGACGCCGGTGTAATCGCTTACAACGTTTCTGAGACTTGCCACCTCGGCCTCACTCAGCGCGATCACGCCGTCCTTGGCCGCTTTTTCAAGCACTGCCAGTCCGTCATTGATGGTCCGGGTGTCCTTCGCGGCGGCCTCAGCCTTGCGGTCGAGCGCACGCAGCACCTTGTCCCCGATCTTCTCGCACCGGGCGATCTGCTTACGGCGTATCTCCCGCCGAGTAGCCACGCCGTCCTCGTCACTCTCGTTCTGGGTGTGCACCCAGTCGGCAAGCGTCGATTTGGGAATGCGCATCCGGCACGCAGCGTTTGTGATCGAAACGCCGCTCGCCACGAGCGCAAGCGCCTCGTCTTTAATTTTTTGATCGTACTTGCTCCCGCGCTGCTGCATCCAATCACCTCCCGCGCGTGTCTTGTTTTCTGGATTTAAGTATAATCGGGAATTTCGGACAAAACGGACAACTTTGTTTCGACAGCAAAAAAGCGCTCAGCCGAGCCATACAGCCCGCCTAAGCGCTTGTGTTTTCAGCTATTCGATTTCGCAACAACCTCCCGCTCGTACTCTTTCAGCAGCCGATCCAGTGTCGGCCTGCTGACGCCGTTTTCCCGCGCGAGCGTCGCCTTGCTCTTGTGCCGCGTCACCCAATCGTGATACACAGCCGTCATGTCCTCGATAACGGTTTTCTTGCGTCCCTTGTATGCGCCGTTGCGCTTTGCGATAGCAATACCTTCCCTCTGGCGTTCCAGCATGTTCTCACGTTCGAACTGGTTGATCGAGGCGAGGATCGTCATCATCAGCCTTCCGTTCGGTGTCGAGGTGTCGATGTTCTCCTTGAGAGAGAAAAGCGTAATGCCGCGCGCCTTCAGGTTCTCAGTCAGCTCAAGCAGATCTTTCGTGCTGCGACTAATGCGGCTCCAGTCCATGATGTAGATCGTGTCCCCCTCTCGTGCGTAGTCCAGCATCTCCTTGAGCTTCGGCCGGTTCATGTCCTTGCCGCTGATCTTCTCGATGAACCACTTGTCGATGTCATACTTTTCAAGCGCTTCCACCTGCCGCGCCTCGTTCTGTTCCTCGGTCGATACACGCACATACGCGAGTTTTGCCCCGTTTGCCATTTTATCCACTCCTTGTTGATGTTTTGTAAAATTGAACTCTTGACTTTGCTTTACACATGTAAAACAAAGCGAAAAACCATGCTATTTTTACGTTTTTCGGTACACCTGCACACCTGCTCATTAGGGCATGTCCTATTTTTACATCAGAGGGCACAGCAGAGCGGACGGGTGACACATCGTCAGTCCATCCTCATATATCGTTCGACCAGCTTCCTCGGTCCGCTCTCATCCGCATACCCCATCCGCCGGGCACACTCGCTCCAGCTTTTGCCGTCCAGGTACCGCAGCCGCAGGGCGCGCCGGGTCATGGAGTCAGAAACGCTGTCGATCCACTGCCGCACCGTGTCGCGCTCATCCTGGCACTCGGCCTCAATGGCCTGCAGCCGATCGCGTGCCGCGTCCAGTGCATCCCGGCCGAATAGACATCCGACGCCGTAAGTCTCCTCAATCCGCTTGTGGTGCCGAGCCTCCCGCGCAAACCGTTCTCTTTCTTCTTCAAGTTCACAGACCAGACTTTCAATCTGCCGTAATCTGTCTTTTGTCACCAGATACACCTCCTGCCGCATCGGCCTCCCGCCTTGCGCTCGTCACCGTTACGCGCTTCCGCGCGCTCCGTCCTTTAAGAGAGTACAAACAGTAATGTGATTACAATTTGTATTCATTTGTCCGAACCTCTCCGATAAACCGCAGGGGAATTGTTAGACCCCCTACAAGGCTGTCAGGCGGACCCGGCCGCCGATATCTTAAACTTTTCTTTGCCGTCTCCTGCGCAGCCGTTCCCACGGATCGGGAGCAGCCCTGCGCCGCTGTATCTGCCACCATGCGCTAAACGCCGCCTGGTTGTAAATGCGGCCGACCATAACCTCATACCGGCCGAACTCATTCGCGTTCTGCACATGTTCGATGATCTTCACGCCGGGCGGCACTTCGGCCTCCTCCTCCTCGCCCAATCTGAGCCGCACCGGCTCGGCGGGCGGCGTAAGATTGCGGCTGGTGGAGTACCGGCGGGCGCCCTTGCCCTTGTGGCTGTCCTCCTTGAGCAGATAGATGGCGGTGTCCTCAAAAAAGTCCGCGCCCTCGCGCAGAGTCCGCACATCGGCCAGACCGGAAGCCCAGCAATCACGCACCACCTCGGCCAGCTGCACACCGTGCGCACCGCTGAGGATCAAGTGATGGTGCAGCCGTACCGGCTCACCGTCCATGTCATGTTCTTCCGTTACCGCTATGTATTTGTAGGTGAGGCCAATCTTGGCATACGCCTTTTTCATCTTCGCATGGAATTTTTCCAAAGCCCGCGCGCGGCTTGCCTCCGGCGCATACGTCAGGCACACAAACAGATCCCGACCGCTCACAAAATTCGCGTTGATAAGCTGCATCAGCCGCCATTTGCGTTGCCGCCGGTTGATCTCCTGCTTGGCCTTCTCGGTTGTCCGCCGTCTGCCCGCCCTCTGCCTGGGCGACATGCCCGGCATCGTGCCCATGGAATATAAACACATCTGATAGAGAGCACCGTTGCACTCCTGTTTTTGATAAATCATAAATCACCTCTTGCGGCCGACTCCTGCATCTGCGCCGCAACATATATAGTAAGTCGGATGAAGCCAGCCCTTCACAGGCTGGCTTTCTCTTTTCCGTTTTTCATCTTCCAAACCTTCCGCGCCTCGCTCACGAAAACCTTGCGGTAATCTCGCTCATACGCGCCGAAGCCGTAAGTAACCACAGCCGCCGTCATGCAGTTGATCAGCTCGTCCGCTGTCAGACCGTGCTCGGCAGCGTTCCGGATAAACTCACGCATTTCCGCATCCGGCGGTCTGCCGATGCTCCGGCTGTAATGGGAATCAACCAGGTGTGCCGTTTCTGTCGGGCTGCGCTCCATCCTGAACACCACCCTCCACAATATCAAACAGCGTGTTCTCGTCGAGATCGCGCAGTTCAAGCTGACCGTTTACCTTGCGCAGTTTAAGCTGCTCGTCCACTGCGCCGCTGACCTTATCCTTCTGGGTAATAGATGAGGTGCAGCTGTATGCAAAATAAGGCTGATCAACGTCATGCGGCATGCCGTCCTCGTCGATAATCTCCTTGCGCGCAAGATCAATACTAACCTTGAGCGTCACCTCACCCTCGCAAAGTCCCTGCCGCACCAGCGTAAACAGCACATCATGTAGCTTATCGTCAAACAGATTGACAGCGCCGTTAAAGATTCCGCCGCGCAGGCTCATCTCGTGTCTCACTTGTCTGTTCCTCCTCTCTGATTCGCTTAAGCGTTTTCTGGATCCCCGCGTGCCGCGCCACCTTGAAATCGGTTTCCAGCCCAAACATCTGGATGATCTGCTCGGTCACGTTCACCACGTCAGCCAGTTCTTCGGCAAGGTGTTCCAGTCTCGCGGTCAAATCTCGTTTTTTGCCGCCCTGCTCGTGATAGCTGAGCAGCATCAGCACCTCGCTTGCGGCACTCACGGCCTCGCCGAGCTCCTCCATCAGTTTGCATACCTGCTTCTCCTCGCCGTAGTACCGGGCGATTTCGAGCAGCTTTGCAGCTCTCTTTGCGTTCATGTTTTTCTTTACCTCCTTGTAGTTGTCGGGAAAATCCCGAATCTCAAAATCAATGACGGAAAAATCGAGCAAATCCTGAATTTTCATCATGCCAGCCCGTCGCCTCTCTCTTTCAGCCATTTCGCAATGACTGCCGCGAACTTCTCGCAGGCGGCCTCATCCGTCTGCTGCAGCTCACCGAGCGCCTGCTCGAGCCGCTCGACCAGTCCGCGCACCTCGCCAAACAGAAAATTGACCTTGTGCGCCGCAGGGTTCTTCACCTTGTCCAGCTTTTCCCCGGCAGCGCGGGCGCGTTCCTCTGCGGCGCGGGCGGCCTCGGCGTTCTCCTCGCGTACCTTGGAGCGGATTTCCTCCAATTCTTCCTCGGTCAGCTCCCGCACCTCGGCTGGCCGTTTTTCGAGCTCGTCGAGACGTTCGGCGAGATCTTTTTCGCGCTGCGTGGCGTCCGAGAGCGAGCTTTGAGCTTTGTCGCGCTCTTCGTTTGCCTCGCGGAGCTTGCTTCTGAGGAGCTTGTCCTTTTCCTTGAACTTGTCGGCATTCGCCTTTGCCTCGTCCCGCTCCTTGACAAGCGCCGCAATCTCGCGGCTCGACATGCTCGGCAGATCGTTCTCCTCGGCAAGCTCCTCGCGCTCCTCCTCGGCCATACCGAGCAGCGGAAGGACCTGCGAATAGGATAACTGTCCAAAGGCATCCGCCGCCGTTTTGCCGGTAAGGCTCACCTGCCCACCGCCGAACTCGCGTGCAATGCGCATGTAGTTCTGCGCGGTGCTGGGCTTGTAGCCGAGCTTGTCCGTCAGGTACGCCGTCCACTCGCCGGAGGGCACCATCTGCTTGGCCTCCTCAAGCCGCGTGCCAATCTGGATGACCGATTCTAAAAAGACTTTCCGGACATTGTCCCGGATCATCGTGATTTCGGCGGTTACGATCTCAATCGACCGTACCGCAACCACATTCTCACTCATTTAAGCTGACCTCCTTATTTTCGTGACCTCGCGCAAATGGTCGAGGTACTTGTCCATGAACTCCGCAGCCTCCGGCGTGCGTTTATGATTGTGCGCGGCGTAGCACTGTCGGCATTCCAGTGTCACCGGGTCAATTTCCACCGTGTGCCACGGTTTCCTCGGTTCGCTGCGTTTTCGCAGCACCATGATGATGGTCTTGCCGTCCGCGTGCCGCGTGGCATAGCCTGCAACGCAGTTGTTCTGTTCCTCGCCCTCGCGCACAATTTCCTCTGCGCTGTCGATCGGACGGATAAACATACCCTTGTACTTCCACCGCATCCACGCAAGCAGATGACGCCGCGTGCGGAACTTCTCGTTTTTCTCGCGGTTCATAAGCCGCCGTTCGCGCTCACTCAGCCGCTCGTGCGCCTCGTGCAGATCGTCCGGCAGCCGGTCGCCGTATACGCCCAGCCGATGAAGCTGTTCCAGATAGTCGCGGTGCTCTATCAGCATCGTTCCGAGCGCTCTTTCCGCGCGCCGGGACTGCCGCTCGATGTACTTGCGCCACTGTCGGATTTCGATATCGCAGTACTGCACGACCTCACACCAATCGAACGATACCGCCGACAGCGCCCTTGAAAATGCCACGCTGGCCTTGTCCGGCCGAGCCGCACCGGCAAACTTCAAGGTGCGGTACATCAGCGCCGCCGCCAGCCCAAGGTTTTCCCGCCGGAACAGCCGGATGTCGGCCTTGTCCAGCCCGTGGAACAGCTTGTCCGGCGTTTTCGCCCGCAGATTAACGAGCATCCAAAACCGATGTCCCTCGCCGTTCTCGCGCTCCCGCAGCCAGTGCCCGAGGCCCATCTTCCAGAGGTATTCCACCGCCGGATACTTGCAGTACAGCGCCAGATACCCAGGCCGATCCTGCAAAGCCGCGTATGCTCGTTCGAACTGACTGTATTGCAGGCACGTTCCGCGCAGCTCCTGCTCACTCGGCAGTGCCCAGACGTTCGCCCGGCAGTTGCCGGCGAAGCCCGTCCAGCCCACGAAATTGCAGTTTTTCACAGGCTTCCAGTCGCCGTCACCGAAGTATCGCTGATATTTCCAGATCCACTTGCGCGCACCGCCCTCGAAGAATACATACCTGGCATACTCATTTGCCGCGTACTTGCAATCGAGAAAATCCGGATTCATCCGCACCTGCAAGCTGGTCATCCAGACCTCACCGCGCTGTCCGCGCTGAAAAAAGTGGAACGCGAACGAGCTGCCCGCCAGTGCCTCGCGCCTGTCGTTTGCCGGCCAGCGCGAAGCATGGATATACCTGCCGCAGCGCGGGCATATCCTCCATTTGCTGGCCGGTCCGGCGGAATGCGGCTCGGTAAACCGCTCCCGGCAGGCCGTGCAGAAGCATTCATACCGCTTGGTGTAGCTGTCCGGCCCAAAGTAATCCTGCTCATCCCCGGCGTAAAACCGGAAAAACAGAAATTCCTCGTGCTGCACATTCTCGGCGATCATCTGCTGCAGCTCCCAGCCGTCGATCGGCGGAATGTCGTTGACCTCAAACACGATTCCCGCCTCCTTACAGCAGATTCATAAGATCCAGTTCTTCCGACTCAGCCGTAAGCGCTTGGGTTTCCGTCTCCATCGGCTCTGCCGCAGGCTGAACGCCATCCAATTTCACCTTATAGAAATCTGCGGCAACCTGAATAACCGGATTGTCCGGCTCAAAGCGATTGCACACACAACACCACGAGTAGTTCTTCTGGTGCTTTTTCGCATACTCATAAAGCGCGCTGAAGCACTTGTCGAAGCTCATCTCCGGATTATCGAGGTCAGCCGCAATCACCTCTGCGGCGTGCTCGTCCGCCTGGGCGATCATCAGTACAACTTCGCCCATCTGGCGGGCGTTGCCCTCGGCGGCCTGCACCGCCTCACGGATTTTCTGCAGGCTCATTTAGTACCCCTCCCTCGCAAACTTATTCTGCACGGCATGATTGCTCTTGCCGAGCGCCGCGCCGATCTCCTTGAACAGATAGCCGCGCTTGCGCATAGCAACCGCCTTCTGATATTCCTCGTACGTCCAGTGAACCGACTTGTGCGGCTTCTTCTTCCGGCAGCCCAGTTCCTCCAACACGTTTGCGATCGTCTCATACGCCCGTCCGGTCTCCCTTGAAATAGCGCGAATAGGCATGCCTGCTTGATACATTTTCGCAAGCCGCTGTTTTTCCTCATCCGTCACGCGCGGCTGCCACCGACCCTCCTGCTTGATTTCCTCCGGCACATAAATGCCTGTCGGCACCTCGCTGCACAGCCCGCGCGCATCGTCCTGCGGCGTAAATACGCATTCGCGCGTGTAGTATGTGCAGTGGTCGAACAGACTGTAATGCTCGGTCTCCTGTATCTCAAACCGGCCGCGCGGGTGTCTCCAGATAACCCGCGTCTTTTCTTTTTTTCGCATATTGTTCCTCCTGGCGCGCCTTGAAAATGGCGCTTTCAATTTCTTTCTTTTTTTCCCATACGTCCGGCAGCTCGGCAAACGGCTGACAGATCGGGTACGCCCTTCCCTCGTCACCGTAGGTGCCGACAAGGTGATACTCCACCTCGCCGAACAGGGTGCGCTGAACCTCAACGCGCACCCTGTCGATCCGCACCCGCGGCAGCTCGGTCAGCTGAGAATACGGTTTGATCTCCAATCCGCTAAATCTCTGCATGGCCGCCCTCCTGTTTTTTAGCCTCCTGCCGAGCCTGCCACCGTTCGAGCAGCAGCGCCTCGAACTCGGCCGTTCCTTGCGCAGGCTCCGGTCGCGCTGCGGCCCTTTTGGCTTTCTCAGCCTTCCGCTTTGCTTTTTCGACAGCCGTCACATACCGCATGCAGCGTTCCACCCGGTCATGCGGCATCTGGAACTTCTGCCGGTTTTTCTTCCAGTCGGCCATCAGCGGATCTGCCTCATCAGGTCGGCGCGGTACGCAATGTGCGCCGCCTTATCCATGGAGACGCGGGCCGCCTTGCGGGCCTTGACTTCCTCTGCCGCCCGGCGGCGTTTTGCCGCACAGAGATCCGCATAGCAGATTGCCATGCAAACCAGCATCGCCGTTCCGAGCACCGCCGCCTGCATGCGGCTGCAGGCACCTGCGAGCTGCATGTACATCACGCCGCCGAACACCGCCGCCGACAGACTCATCATAAACTTACTTGCCTTCATCTTTCTTCCTCCGTTCCTGATTCATCAGTAATTCCCACGCCGTTTTCTGCAGCCGCTCAATGCGCCGCTGCATTTCATACGGCGGAACGTCACGGTAACAGTCGTCGTCAATGTAGACCGTACCGTTTGGATAATGATATTCAGCCACGATTGCCACCGTAACCACCCCTTTCTAAAGCCTATGCTCAGACCGGCTTGTCTGTTGCCGTCCGTGCCGCCTCTGCCTCTAAATTGAACTTTTGTGCTTTCTCAAGCTCAATGCGGGCAGCGATCCGCAGGCTCTCCGGCGCTTCCGGGTCGGCCATGATCTGCTCTGCCGTCATGGCGAGGTATTCGTTGAATGGTTTCATGCAGGTTTCACCTCGATCTTTTCCGCCTTGCCGAGCCACTCCTCGACCTTCTGCAGCGCAACCTCTCGGCTGTCGCAAAAATACTGCGTCCACTGGTACGCAATATGACCTTTTTCGGTCAGAACCCAAACTTCGTACTTCACTGTTTCATCCATTTCAGTAATGTTTCTGTTGACTACGGTTAAGGAATATGTAACAATAGGATTGTATCCTTGTTCCGCAAAGAGTGTGAAACCACGAAATGGCAAACAATTCTCATACGGAAGAAGGTGATACCATGTCCAATCGCGAAATTGCACTGCAGCTTACCCTCAAATTGCTCGATATCGAGCAATTTGAGAATAGCGGCTCTGCCAGCAATGCCGACTACGGTCGCATGGCTGCAGAACTTTTCAACTCCATTCTGAACTCCCTCTGCCAAGACTGATTTCATAATGGAGCAACCCGGACATTGTATCCGCAATCCCCGTCAGCTGCTGCTGGCGGGGTTTGTCTTATCCTCACAAAAGAAATCGAAAGGCACGCTCAGTGCTTCGCAGATTGCCTCATAGTCCTCCACCGATATACGGTTTCTACCGTGTAATAAGTTGTAGAGCTTCTGTTTAGTCCAACCGCACTTGTCAGCGATAAAAGTCTGCTTAATGCCATTCTGTTCAATGTAGTCGGAAATCTTTTCGTAAAAAGCCATCTAACGTCCCTCACCCCTTCCCTTCCGCCTGCACGGCGTTGTTTTCGTTTTCCTTATCTGCTATACTGAAAGCAGAAAGGAGGTATTTCTCATGCCTAAAATGTTGCGTCCGCAGGATGCAGCCATTATGCGGGAAGCGCTGGAATATCAAGCCGAACCGCTCGATGCAGAAACCTTTGCGCTGATGCTTTCAAACAATATTTCAAACCCATTGTCTGAGGAGCAAAAGCAAGCGGAAGCGCTTTTGCAAAAAGTCTGTGCATTCCAGTCCGAGCCCGAAACCGGTCTGTTTCTGTCTGACGAGGATAAAGCGTTCATTGTTGTTTCTCTCAAACGCCTTATCTCGTTCTATGACGAAATGCTCAAAACCGAAAAGCGCTCTAAATTCATCCGTGATTACGAGAAATCAATTCGCGCATCACGCATTTGTATCTCTCGGCTTGCATAACCTTGCGAACCTGCTTCCGGATTCGTTCCGGTGTACACCACCCGTCGGAATACGGCGCCAAACTGTAAGAAGTCCCGTCCCGCGGGGCTTCTTTGTTATTCTCGGTGTCCATCCCCTCACCCCTTCCCTTCCGCCTGCTCGGCGTTGTTTTCGTTACCTTCTCTGCTATACTGAATAGCAGAAAGGAGGTGATTTTGTGTGTAAAATCGTTCAGCGCAGTTGTTTGGTGATATGTCCGCTCCATCCGTGGATGAAGCACACGGTCTATACCAAAACCACCGTCACCGAGGATGGAAAAACTTTTGCCATGTGCAACGGCTGTGATGCTATGGAGGGCCGCACGCAATGTCAAAAATGCTGTGCCGCGATTACTCTGATGTATATGCGCGGCGAACCCATGCCAGCAGGGGCGTTTCCTCCACCTCTGCACCTTCTCGGCGAAGCAGATCGAGTGACAGGAGCAGAGCCTGGATAAGAGACTCGCGCAGCCATTCGTTGCGTTCGGCGAACAGATCACCCTCCAGAAACAGCGGTAGTCCATTATGCAGATGGACGGCCGCTGTTTCTATTACCGAGAACGCAAGATCCAGATCGTTCTTTTTCATGATCTCACCCCTTCCCTTCCGCCTGCTCGGCGTCCAGCGCGAAAAGGTATTCAAAATCAGCGTGAAACAGACCCATAACCTGTTTCGCTTCGCTCATTTTGAAATCTTTTCTGCCTTTCAGCTTGTTCCGCATTGCACTTTCGCTGATGTCGCAGACGTCTGCAAGCTGCTTTGTGTTAATCTTCTGCTTGAACATCTCAAGTTCCAAGTTTGGATACATCAACAACGCTCCTTTCTTATTGAAAACAATAAAATCTTGTTGACGTAAACCGCCCCAAACCTTATACTTATAATCATCCCATTAAAAGAGGAGGTGGTGTTCATGGAGAAACTTACTAAGTTTCTTATGACGCCCCCCTGTTCTGTCCGCGTGTAAACCAGACGCTAAGTTAGTCAGGCAAGTGTGCATGACACAAAACTACTTTCATCCTCACAAAGAATGGTCGTTTCGGGACCTCAGCAGTCGGAAAACCAGCGACAATGCTTGTGCAGGGGTTGGGGCGGGATTCATGCCAAGCCGTACATCTGCCGAAACCAGATGTGCGGTTTGTTTACGCCTCGAAATACCCTTACTCGTATTTCTTGAATATAGAATATACCCCTTTTGATAATCTGTCAATAGCATTTTATCAGAAAGGGTATATTTTTATTGTAACCGTTTATATTTTGTGGTATAGTAAGGCAAAGGAGATGAACGCATGAATATACTTGACAAGCTCGACTTGTTGATGCAGGAGCGTGGACTGAATAAGCGAACGCTTTCTCAGGCCTGCGGCATACCCTATACAACCATCATCGGACTTTATAAAAAAGGGTATGAAGGTGCGCGAATGAGTACCGTCCGAGGACTTGCACACTTTTTCGGTGTATCAACGGACTATCTAATTACAGACGAAATCACCGACCCGCATTACGGTCTGTCGTCACCTGCTGCACCGGTTTCCGACCTCACCGCCGATGAAACCCAGCTCATCGACGACTACCGTTCCCTGAACGAGCAGGGACAGGAATATATCCGTCAGACCATGTATATGGCAAAACAAACGCATAAAAAAATGCCTGACCTTTCCCATCTGGAAAAGCAGGCATGAATAAAGGGCAAATATATGAAATATCTTACCAAACGGATAGTTTCCGCCGCTGGTTGCCTATTGCTTCTAACATCCGCAGCATTCGCCACTGACCCCGGCGATTACGGTCCGGAGGCTGAAACCGACTTTGAAACAAAACAGGATGCCTATTCAAGCGGTTTTGAATGGGGTGTCGAATATTCCAGCGATCCGAGCAACCGCGACAATGCCTATAACCAAGGTTATGAAGAAGGTTATAAAGAAGGCTATAACTTCGGTGCAGAGGACAACTACGATGAAACCTATGACAGCGCCTACCAGGAAGGCTACGAAGAAGGCTATCGCGCAGGTTTGTCCGCCGACCCATCCGCTCCTGATAACGATATAATCGACCGAAGCGAAGTTGCGGGCACATCAAGCTATCCTCAAAAAACAGAAAAGAAGTCCTGGATTTACTCCGATAATGTTGGCTTATTAGTCTTTCCTTTGGTTGGTGTTATCGCCCTGTTTCTGTGGCTATTGGACAAACTGATTCAAAAAAGGAGATAATTCCGTGAAAACCTATACGCCCACCGACTACGCCCTGTACCTCCGCAAATCCCGTGCCGACCTCGAAGCCGAGGCCCACGGCGAAGGCGATACCCTCGCCCGGCACGAGCATATCCTCATGGAGCTTGCCAAGTCCCGCGCCCTGCCGATCGGCGCGATATACCGTGAAATCGTCTCCGGTGAGCGTATCGCAAACCGTCCCGTCATGCAGCAGCTACTCTCCGAGGTGGAGGACGGCCGCTGGAAGGGCGTCCTCGTCACGGAAACCTCGCGTCTGGCGCGCGGTGATACAATAGATCAGGGTATCGTCGCCCAAGCGTTTAAGTTTTCGGGCACGCTCATCGTCACGCCGTCCAAAACCTACGACCCCACGCAGGAAGCGGATGAGGAATGGATGGAGTTCGGCCTGTTCATGTCGCGGCAGGAGTATAGAATGATACGCCGCCGTATGACCGCCGGTATGCAGGCCGCCAAGCGCGAAGGCCGCTATATCAGCAACGTGCCGCCGTATGGCTACGAGCGCTATAAGCTGGATGGCCGCGGCTGGTCTCTCCGGCCGATCGAGTCTCAGGCCAAAGTGGTCCGCATGATTTTCGACCTGTATCTCTCCGGCCTCGGCTACTGCGAGATTGAGAAGCGGCTCAACGCCCTGCACATTCCTGCACCGAAAAGTGATAAATGGTCTGCACGGACTATTCCCGGCATCCTGCGCAACGCGCACTATATCGGCTGTATCCCCGCCGCATTCCGTCCCGGCAAGAAAGTCGTAAAAGACGGACAGATCACCGTCACCCGTCCCCGCAATCATAACTGCGAACTGTACAAGGGCCTGCATGAGCCGATCATTGACCGCGCTGTGTGGGATCAGGTGCAGGCGCGTCTCGGTAAAAACGCCGCTGTCCGCACGCCCGGCAACCGGCAGCAGAGCAACCCGCTGGCCGGCCTGATTATCTGCGACTGCTGCGGCAAGCGTATGCAGCGCCGCCCGCAAACCGGTACCGGCAGCCAAACGCAGATCCAGTGCACAACCCGCGGCTGTGCCACTGTCGCACATAACGCCGACGAGCTGGAGCAGCTTGTGCTGGACTCTCTCCGTACCTTTCTGGCGCGGCTCGAGGTCGGTACACCAGCCGCGCCGGATCTGTCCGCTGAGCGCCGCGCCCTCTCCGAGATCGAGAAGCAGCTGACCGACCTTGATTCCCGCCTGCGCCGCACATTTGAGCTTGTCGAGGACGGCACCTATACCCGCGAAATCTTCCTCTCGCGTCAAGCCGAGCTGACCGCCGAGCGCGAACGCCTCACCGCAGACCGTACCGCGATTCAGCACAAGATCGAACAGGCCCAGCACGAATACGACGCCCGGACCGGTCTCGCACCCGCTGTCCGTCACGTCCTCGACACCTACAATACGGATTTGCCCGCCGCTGACCGCAATAAACTGCTCAAGCAGGTAATCGACCGCATCGACTACCATAAACGCACCCGCACCCGCTGGACCAAAGAAAGTGACCTCTCGCTCACCCTCCATCCCGTGGTTTTTTCTTCAACCACCAACAGATAACATCAATGCGCGGATGAACTTGCGCACATGGAGATGATCTCCGCTATCGTGTACCAGCTGACGCGCAATCTCACGCCCGAGCAGATCAAGGAGGGCGGCTTTGACGCCTACTTTGTCGATCACACGACCGGCATTTACCCGCAGTCGGCCTCCGGTATCCCGTGGAGCGCCGCAACGTTCCAGTCCAAAGGCGACCCGATCACTGATCTGTTTGAGGATATGGCAGCGGAAGCTACACCTTTACAAGAACAATCTTTTAGCCTTTACGCATCATTTTAGCGTACATACTGTTCTTTTTTGTGTGTTATCATACGTAATATGATAAATACATGTCAATTTATGATAATCGATTAAAAATTCCAATGAATCTCCACAGGAACCGTTTTCGTGCCCTTGGCGCGCCGACCAACAACCACATAATCGATCAGCGTATCGACCATCTCACGGTTCAGGTGCTCAATGTTCATGTACTTCTCGACCAGTGCACGGCGGTTATCTCCGATAGCGATTCGCTCCTCAAGTTCTCGCATCTGCTTTT
>OLOO01000470.1_pt1 | contig 37582 bp, 14 predicted proteins | sample 1672621 | NCBI WGS metagenome assembly OLOO01 (sample SAMEA3136706, study PRJEB25190) | human gut metagenome | biome: human gut; feature: human-associated habitat; material: faeces | place: Austria | collected 2013 | reverse complement strand
TCACGGTCCTGACGTCGATGCCCGGGATAGGCGTCAGGACCGCAAGCAACATCCTGCTCGGCATCGGCGGCGACATCGCCAACTTCAAATCGTCCGCCCATCTGGCCGCCTACGCGGGCATATCGCCCGTCACCGGCCAATCCGGCACCAGCATCAAAGGCGAACGGCCCTCCAGGCGGGGCAACAAACGCCTCAAGAACGCGCTGTGGCAGACCGCGTTCGTCGCATCCACCAAACACCCGCCCTCCGTGGCCTATTACAAGCGCAAACGCGAACAGGGCAAACACCACAACGCCGCCATCATCTGCCTCGCGCGTCGGCGCTGCGACGTGATCTACAGCATGCTCAAAAACGGAACCCTCTACCAGGAACCAGCCCTCGTAGCCTGAACCGGGCCACACGGGAAAGGACGCCGGACGCCACCGGCAGGGCGAAGCGCGCCCACGACAGCCAACCGGAATCCCGACACGTCAACTCCCCAAGGAGTTGACAAAAACATAGGAACACCCCCCCCTATTGCAAAAAACTCTCACTGACTCAACGTCAGTGAGAGTTTTTTGCAAATGAGGGGTCAGATACGGCGCTTGCGCCAGATGGTCAGGGCGATACCGGCGGCGGCGAGGACCACCACGGTACCAGCCACGCCGAAGACGGCGGCACCAGTGTCGGAGATGACGGCACCCGGCTTCTTGCCATCAGCGGAGACCTTCACGAGGGCCTTGCGGGCCTCGGTCAGGTGACGAATCGCATCCTGGACCTCGGTGGAGGTGGCGTTCTCCTTGGCGAGCACCTTCTTCGCTTGGGCCAGCGCATCGGCGTAGGCCTTCCACGAATCGGCGGTGTAATCGTCCTGGTTCAGCTTCTCGGCTTCGGCCTTGGCAATGGCGTCTTCGAGCTGCTTGAGCTCTTCCTCAGTGGCCAGATCGGGATCCGGAGTCGGCGTCTCGTCGGCAACGACCTTCACGGTGAACGTGGCGGTCTTGGTCGAATCGGCCACAGACTGCACGGTCACGGTCACCTTGTCGGAGGCCTTCGAGGAGTCGAAGCCGAGCAGCTCGTACTCATCGGCGGCGAGCTCACGGGTGGTGGAGCCGCCGTTGCCATCGGCCACGGTCGCGGTGACGACCAGACCGGCAACGTCGAGCGCTTCACCAACCTTGTACTCGGCCTTGGCGGGCTGCGCGGTCACGGCGATGGAGAGGATCGTGCCTGCGGCCGGGTGCTCCGGCTCGGGCTGGCTCTCCTCCAACGCATTCTGCGCGTCGGTCAGGGCCTTGGCGGCGGCATCGACATCAGCCTGAGACAGGCCGGAGTCAAGGAAGGTCTGCTTGGCCGTCTTGGCTGCGGCGAGCGCATCCTCGAATGCCTTCCAGCTGGCCTCGGTGTAAGCAGAGCCATCGGTGCCGAGCTTGTCGGCCGCTTCAATCGCGCCATCAAGCGCCGTCGTATCGGCCATCTCAATGGACACGCCTTCGTCGGTCGGGTGAATGGTCTGCATCAGGCCGTCCGCGTCGAAGGTGATCTCGTCGATGGCGGTTTCACGGTGGTAGCCGAGGCCGGAGGTGAACACGCCGAGCGGCGTGTAGTGGCGATGGTAGGCCATGAGCCAACGGTCGTTGCCGTCCGCGTCGGTCACATGCACGTCGGACTGGTGCGCGGTACCTTGCAGGTTCTTGGAGGAATCCTTCTGCAGCAGCACACCCTTGTAGGTGATGGTGCCGTCGATGGAATCGGAGACGCCGTACCTCACATGGTAGTTCGGGGAGTTGGCGTCGTCGCACGACCAGGTCCAGTGGTACTTGCCGTCGCGGTAGGCGACGACCACGGACTCGCGGAAGCCGTTCAGACCGTTGAGCTTCTTCACCGTACCGGCCTTGATGCTCACCATGTCGTCGTTGAGTTCGGCGATGGCGGGCGAACCGTTGCCGTACAGGATGTACGACTTGCCGGTGTTCGGGTCGGTGAAGATGGACGGGTCGATGGCCTGTCCAACGGTGACGCCTTCCATCGTGCGAGTGACCAGCGGCTGATCGGCGGCCTTGAACGGACCGGCCGGATTGTCGGCCACGGCCACGCCGATGGCGGACTGACCGTTCGGCAACTTCGCGCAGTAGTAGAAGTAGTACTTGCCGTTCTTCTTCTCGATGGTCGGTGCCCACGCGGAGCCCACGGACCACGGGGAGATGGCGGTGTTCTCATCGCCATCGGTGGTCGGCTGGTGGTCCTTGTTGACATCGAGGATCACGCCCTCGTCGGTCCAGTTCACCAAGTCGGTGGAGCTGAACGCATGGAAGTAATTGCCGCTCCAGCCGGAGAAGCCGTCGGTGGTCGGGTAAATCCAGAACTTGCCGTCGAAGTAGTCGATGTCCGGGTCGGCGTACTGGCCGGGCAGCACCGGGTTGTTGCCCACGGTGACCTTCTTCAGCGTCCAGGTTTCCGTATTACCGTCACCCAAATCGACAACCAAAGTACGGTCCTTAGTCAGGTCGGCCGTACCACCATTGGTGAACGCCTGACCATCAAGGGTGAGCTTGATGGAGTCGTCGCCACGGTTGACGGTCACCTTGACGGGCACCTTGGCCGCGTCGCCACGGCGGTTGAGCACGGTGGTGACGGTCTTCGCGGACCAGTCGAGGGTGGAACGCACCTGAGAGTGGTCGTCAGTGCCACGCAGCGAGTTCGGGTCAGACGGCACAGTGCCCACAGAAATACCCTGCAGAGCAATCGGGCTGGTCTTCTCGACCTCCTGAGCAGTGAGCGCGCGGTTCCACACGTTCACATTGTCGAACGAACCCTTGAAGTATGGGTCGTTGTAGAAGGACTTGCCCAAGTAGGCCAGCAGATCGTTACCCAAATCGGTGACCTTGTTCTTGGTCGCCTTGTTCTGAGCCACCTGCGCACCGTCAGAGTACACGGTCATCACGTTGTCGTCCAACGTGACCGTGACACGATGCCATGCGCCGTTGCCAGACAACGTAGCGTTAGCCGCGTCCTCCGCACCATACGAGTTGGTGGTGATGCGGCTGGCGAGCTCGCCGGAGTTGTTGTACTTCAGGAAGTAGTACTTGGTGGAGTTCTGGCCGAAAGCGAACGTGAACTGGTTTTTATTGATCTCCGACTTGACATCCATCTGCACAGTCAGCTTGTTACGGCCATCGAACAGGCCCTTCGGGAACTCGGCGTAGGTGCCGTCAGAGCCGTCGAGCTTAAGCACCTTGCCCTTTTCGGCATCCTCGGAGACCTTGGCGTTGCCGTTGAAGGTCAAGTCGTTGCTGTTCTCAGTGGTGTCGGTACCCTTGCTGTCTTCGAAGTCATACTCGGCAATCGGACCGGAGCCGTCTTCATCGGGTGTGACTGGCTCGGTGTCCTTGTTCTTATCGAATGCCTTCAGGATTGCGTTGTACTCGGTTTCAGTGACAGGCAGGATGGTGCCGTGACGCTTCTTGAGCGAACCGAAGTTCACATCAGAGGCAAAGCCCCAATCAGCCTTATCAGTGCTGCCTAAATCGGCAGAACGGTATGGGGTGTAACCCTTACCGGCTGAGTACTGGTCCCACATCAGACCGTAGAGCATCTTCTTGCCCGCATCACTGGTCTGCACGTCATCTTCATTGTAGAAGAACAGCTCCGGGCCTTCCAGCTGCGCACCGGTCAGACCGGTACCAGTCAGGTCACCGAATGTACCGACAAGCGTCCACTGGTTCGGATCACTGTCAGTGTTGTAGTAACCATTCGCAATTGTGTCACCAGTGGTGAGCGTTGTGGCATACGGATCCTTGCTACGCTCAACACCGAGGTACGTGTCACCGGACACACGATAGTAATAGCCGTCATCGGCCTTAATCATCGTGGTATCGATAACGGACTTGACTCGGTCGATCCACTTGACAGGCGTCGTGAAGTTCACGAAATCACGCGTGGTGGAGTAGTACATATTGGTGCGATCGCCGGACTTGTTGTCCGCGTCGGAAGCAGTGGCCCAGTACACCATGTACTGCTTGTTCACATCATCCCAGTAGGCTTCCGGAGCCCAAGCCATGCCGGCTCCCGGAATCTGAGAGGCAACGTCAACGGCGCGCGGTTCGCTCCAGTTGACGAAGTCATGCGACTCCCACACGATTAGGTTGGTGCTGCCATTGGTGGTAGCGGTGGCCGCGCCCCAACCGCCACGGTTATGGATGCTCAGCTCGGTAGCGATGAGGTAGACGGTGTCGCCTTCCGGAGAGCGGACCAGATACGGGTCGCGCACGCCGTTGTCCTTACCACGAGAGTTGCCGGTCTGGCTGTTGTTCCAGCTGAGTACCGGATCGCCGGACTCGCGGGTGTCATGCCAGCTCAGGCCATCCTTGCTGGTGGCGAAGTACATCTGCTCGTCGGTAGCGCTACCTTCGGTGCCGGTGAAGTGCGCAAACAGATAGTCCGTGGTCTTCGGCTGTTCGACGGCGGCCTTGACGGTCAGCTCGAATTCCTTGGTTTCCGTGTTGCCGTCAGCATCGGTAATGGTGGCAGTGAGCGTCACCTTGGTGTCGGTTTTCTGACGAGCAACGACACCAGCTGCGATGTCACCATCTGCCGCATCGGTAATGACCTTTGCGTTGCTGGATTTCCACGTAATCGCGGAACCGTTAACCGAGCCCTTGGCCGGAAGTGTGATGTTGGAATACACATCAGTGCTGCCGTTGTTAATGGTCAGCGCATTAGCGTCGGCCTTGGCGGCATCGGACTTCGTGGAATCGTAGGCTTCCTTGATTTGGTCAGCAGTATGCGCAGAGCCGTAAATCTTGAGGTTGTCAAGTGCGCCGGTATAGTATTCGCCATTCACCCAGTTGGCCTTGCCGATCTGCAGCACGCCGCCGTCTGCGCCGAGAATATCGGTGAGCTGAGCGAAGCTCGCGCCATCAGCTGGGGCTACGGTTGCGGCCTGCTCACCGTCAATGTACAGCGTGGAAGCGGCCTCGTCGATGACCAAATCGACGTGACGCCACTGGCTGGCGAGACCATCCTTGCTCACATTGCCGGTGGTGTCGCGCTTACCAGCGTTGTTGTAACGCTCAACGTTCACCGAAGTGGTGCGATCCATCACGCCGAGGTAATGCTCTTGCTGATAGGTCTGCGCATTCGTATTCGGTGCCGCAAATACCGACCAGCCCTGATTGGTGCTGGCGGACTTGGAATCGTACGAAATCGTGACCGCATCCAGGCCCTTGAGCACGGCAGAATCGTCCGACTTAGTCACATTCAGCCAGAATCCAGAACCGAGCCGAACTGCAGCAGTGCCGTCCTTGCTGGTAGCCACTGCGGCAGCACCGTTGATGGTCGCCTTGGTGCCGGTGGTGTCATCGACAATAGTGCCAGTAGCGCCTGCAGCGACGTTGTCGAAATCAAGACTGGCGAGCAGATCGCTGTCTGCCGCTGCCTTGGCATTTGATTTCAGGGCTGCTGCCAGCGCCCGCTGCGCGGCCGATGAATCGGTGGGATCCGATTCAACCGCATTTGCTGCTGGCGCCAACGCCATCAGCATCGGGACAGCTGCAAGAGCTGCCACCGCTTTCTTCCACTTACCCATGTGTCTCCTCTGATTGTGGGTTTTGGTTTTGTGTTCAGTTATGGATTGAAGATTGAAGTTATGGTGATACTAGGTGCTCCCTCTCCGTCCGCCAGAAGCCGACTGAGAGGGAGCATTTGGATCCGCTCAGGCGCGACGCTTGCGCCAGATAGTGAGAGAGATGCCGGCAACGGCGAGCACAACCACGGCACCACCAAGGCCGAGCACGGCGGCACCAGAGGACGGCAGACCGGAGTCCGCCCCCGTACCAGCGTTACCGTTATCGCCGCCTGCACCATCGCCGGAACCGTCGCCCGAACCGGGCTTACCAGGCTCGGTCTTGGCACTCACGGTCACCACGAACGACGTGGTGAGCTGATCATTGGCCTTGAGCGTGACGGTGACGGTCTTGGTGCCCACAGCGGACATGTCCACGTCGCCGACCGTGTAGTCGGCGGCATCGAGCGTCTTCACCATGCCGTCCGACATCGTCGCCTCGATCACAAGACCATCGACGGAGATCTGCTCGCCCACCGTGTACTTGGTCTTTGTCGGCTCGCTCTTGACGCGAATGCCGGTGATGGACGGCTCAGCCGGCGTGTCGGGCTCGCCGACGGTCACCGTAATGGTCACCGTGCGGTTGGCCGGAGCAACCTCCTGATCCTTGGTCAGCGACATGTCGAGCATGCCGTTGGCGCGCACGTTCACGGCCTTGACCCACGTATTGCGGTCCTGATCGAACAGGCCACCCGCCGCGGAACCGGAGTGAATTTCCGGGTAGGGGCGTGCGTGGTAGGCCATGACGATGTTGCCGGCCTCATCATGTGCAAGCGAGATGTGGCCGGGGCCGGCCTGCTTGCGCTCGTACGAGGCCTCATCCGCACCGTAGGCACCGGTGTAGGTGTCGTTGGTGTCGAACGACGGGAAGTCGGCCGTGGTCCAGCTCGACAGATCCTGCAGGTCGGCATTCTTGGCGGCACGCATCACGTTGGTGTTGTAATACTTATCCACCGTGGCACCCGCATAGGCAATGTAGACGTAGTCGCCATGCTCGAACATGAACGGCGCCTCTACGATTGCCTGATCAGAACCTTCAGAGTTGTCTCCGGGGGTAGGCGCATACTTGCCGTACTCGAACTGCTGGCTGGCCTGATAGATGTGCTCAAGGCTGCCATCCACCAGCGGAGTGACGCCATCGCCCATCTTTGCCTTGGCAAGGTACAGGCCTGCACTCTTCGGGAAGAGCCAGTAGCCTTGGGCCTTGCCGTTCTCCTCGCGCTCGAAGTACGTCACGTCGAATGCGGCGCCTTCCAGCACGGTCGGCTCGCCCCAGTTTTCGGCCTCGAGGAATCCGCCATCCTTGATGGACTGCTCGTCGCCGGTGTACGGGATGAGGATGGTGTTGTTGCACCAGCCACCGTTCGTGGACGAGGCACCCTTGTGGAAGCCGGCCACAATCCACCACTTGCCGTTGATCTTGTGGAACTCCTGGGCCCAAATGAACGCGCTCCAACCGTAGAACGAGTCGGGGTACTGGTCTTCGTGGCCCGGAGTGCCGTTCTCCGGCTTGATGATGATGTGTTCCTCAGCATCCTTCAGACCGTTGATGGTCTTGGCGCGCTTGAGACCGATGGAACGGTAGCCGTCCTTCTGGTTGTTGGTCGAATCAGTGGACTTCACCTCATAGGTGGAACCGGTGAGGTAGTAGTAGCCATCGTCTTCGTTGTAGAAGATGTCCGGATCGGCGCGAGCGTCGTTGTACATGGCCTCGGTGGTCTGCTGAACAGTGCCCTTGACCTCATACGTGCCGGCCTTTGAGGTGTCCACGGCGGCCAGATCATCGGCGTTCCAGTCGACGTTGAAGGTCTTCGTGGAGCCGTCGTTGTAGGTCATTGTGGCCTGCGTTCCGGAAACCGCTGCGGTGACGTCCTCGGCGGAAGCGCCGTTCTCCACGGTTGCGCCGCCCAGAGCCTTGACGCCGGTGTTTTGCAGATCGACATAGTTCTTGTAGAACGCATCGAATTCAGAGGAGCTCACAGCGAATGCGCGGGTCTGGCCTTCGCCGGCCCATGCGGGCAGACCTTCGGTCACGTCGCCCACACCCATCGCAACCGCGTCGGCCTTGAGCGTCTCGCCGACCGTTGCTTTGGCAGTCAGGTCGGAGAGCGTGGCCATACGGCCTTCGCCGCTCAGGCCATCGGTCCAGAAGACTTTGTAGCCCTTGGAGGCGGCATCATAGACGATGCGCGGGTTGGTGACGATGGAGTTGTCGGTCACGGTGATGGCGCGCTCGTTGGTGAACGTGGCACCGTCGCCCTTGCCATCCCACACGTAAATCGCACCGGTGGCGTTGTTCTGCGAGGAAACCACACCAAGGGTACCGTCCTCCGCACGGAAGAAAGCGGGTGAGCCCATCTGCGCATTCGGCTTGGCAGACTGCGAGCCGTCCCACTTGACCGACAGAATCGACTGCGAACGGTTCAGGGTCTCCCATTTGCTGCCATCGGCGGCCTTGGCGGCCACGTACAGCGAGTCGGCGCGACGATCGTCGTTGTAGGCGAGCGGGTCGTACTTGGCACCGTTCTGGTCGGAGCGATCGACATCCTTGACGTAGGAAGCGATTTCGCCGCCGTTGTTGAGGATTTCGGATTCGGCGGTGATGGCCTTATCCACGCCGTCGATGGTGGCGGTGAGCTTGACCTTCACGGCCTTCTCGCCGGACTTCGGCTGCGTGACCTTGCCGTCTGCGGCTACGAGCTTCGCACCGTCGCCGGTCGCGGACCAAGTAACCGTCTTGCCCAGCACAGTGCTCGGCAGGTCGCCGGTGATTTGCGCCGGGATGGCGAGCGCGGCGGCGTAGTCGGTCTTCGCGCTTTCCACGCCAAGCTCGTCGTCGCTCAGGGCCTTGCCCCAGATCTTGAAGTTGTCGAGCAGACCGGAGAAGTACTCGCCGTTGCTCCAGTTGGCCTTGCCGATCTGCAGCACGCCGCCATCAGCACCGAGGATGTCGGCGAGCTTCTGGCCGTTGTTGTTCACGGCTACCAGCTTGGAGTCGATGTACAGCTTGGCGGTTGCGCCGGAAATCACGATATCGACGTGCTTCCAGTCGGCGTTCGTCTTGGTGTATGAGACGTTGCCGGAGGAATCGCGCTTGCCGTCGTTGTTGTTGTAGCGTTCGACGGTAATACCGGTGGTCTTGTCGAGCACGCCGACGTAGTGTTCCTTGCCGTACTCCTGCTTGGTGGCGTTGGAGGCGGCGAAGAAGGTCCAGCCAGTGTTGTTGGAGGCATCGGGCTTGACGTCGTAGCTGATGGTCACGTCGTTCTTGCCCTTGAGCAGAGCGTCGCCGTTCTTGGCGGTGACGTTGAGCCAGAAGTTCTTGCTGAGCTTCGCGGCCTTGCCGTCCTTGCCGTCGGCGAGCGTGGCGGTGCCCTGCGTGGTGCCCGTCGCGTTGCCGCCGTCAAAGGTCTTATCGCCATCATCGAACGTGAAGTCGGCAAGCAGATCCGGGTCGGTCGGCTCGGTTTCGCCGGTCACGGTCACCTTAGCGGTCACGGTGATGGCGGTGGAGCTGTATAGCGTGCGGTTCTTGTTGGCGGTTTCATTGTCCACAAAGCCACCGGTCTGCTTCCAGCTGTTGTTCGCGTTCGCACCGGAGTTGATGAGGTCGTCCTCGTCGGTCTTCGACTCGCCGGCGGCGTTCGTCCACTTCCAATGGTTCTCGTTGGCACCGATGGTGTCGACCGTGCCGGTGACGGTGTATTCGCCGGGCTTGGAGGTGTCGACGTTGGAAACGTCCCACGTCACGTCGCGCTTGGCAGTGCCGTAACCGTTGGCAAGAGTGACCTGCTGCGTCTTCGGCAGCTTGGCAGTGATGTCCGTATCGGCAGCACCCTTATCCACCGTCACATCCTCGGCCTTCAGGTCGGCGTTGTCGGAAGCCTTGGCGTCAGCCGCGCGGATCGCGTCGTACTGGGCCTTGGTGAGCGAGACCACGCCACCGTGCTTGGTGTTGGCGGTGAGGAAGTAATCGTCGGCCTTCAGGACGCTCCACGGATTCTCGGAATCGAGGTTGTCGGCTTCGAGTAGGTTGTAGCCGTAGCGGGCACCGGAGGCGACAGATCCATAGTTGTCGACGAACATGTACCACTTGTTTTCGCCGTTGACCTTGAAACCGTTGGCACCTTCCTGCGCGCTGCCGAGCGTGTGTCCGATGTTGGTCTGGCGCAACACCCAGCCCTTGGCCGGGTCGGTCGCGTACTGGCCCTGGTCGTTGGCACGCCACCAATCGGCACGATCGGTGTATTCCATGAAGATCACGCCGGAACCGGTGGTGCGGTATGTGCGGGAACCGTTCTGCAGCATCGTGGTGTCGATGGTGTTGCCACGGTTGTACTTGCTGTTAGGCACGAAGACGCCGCCAAACATGTAGGTCTCATTGGTGAAGTCCTTGGTGGCGGCCCACAGCACGTGAGTCACCTTCTTGCCGGGCTGACTGTTCTCGCCATCGTATTTGGCGGAGACAGACCAATACACAACGAATGCGCCGCCCTGCTGGTTCTTCGGGTTGTCCTTATCGGAACCGTTGAGCTGACCGTCGTCGTTGAGATCATAGAAGTTCGGCACCCACGTAGCCTCAGGAGCCCATGCCATGCCGATCTCGGAGATGGTCTTGCCGGTCACGGAATCGGTGAGCGTCTGGCTCTTGTTCGGATTGGCAGTGTACTTGTCGGCGGTGGCGGTCTCCAGTTCCGTCATGTCGTTGAAGTGAATGAGATCTTTGGACGACCACACATGCAACTTGGTGCTGTAACCTGTAGCCCACGTGCCCCAACCGGCATTATCGCTGCCGAACACACGCAAATCGGTGGCCAGCACGTAGTAGGTCTTCGACTCGGGGTTGTAGGCGATGAACGGATCGCGCACGCCGGTGGTGGATTCGTTGCTCACAAGAATCGGCTCGCCGCCGTTGAGCGTGTCCCACTGGGTGGCGTCATCACCGCGTGAGATGTCGAGGTAGACCTTTTCGGCGTAGCCCTTGTTGTTTTCGATGAAGTGGACCATCACGTAGCCGTAGGCGTCATCGGCCTTGACCTCGGTGATGGTGACCTTGAGCTCGGCGGTCTTGGCGGCGTCAGCTTCGGAAGCCGCTGTAATGGTGGCGGTGCCGGCCTTCACGCCGGTGACCTTGCCGTTGGCATCCACAGTAGCCACAGCAGGATTGTTGGATTCCCACGTCACTGTGGGATCGGCACCTTCAGGGGTGACGGTTGCGGACAGGGATGCGGAGTTGCCTTCCTTGAGACTCAGCTCGCCGTCCTTCACATTGGAACCGGAAATCTCGATTGCAGTAGGCGATGCGATGCCGAGATCGGCTGCGGAAAGCGCGGAGCCATAAATCATGAAATTATCAAGCAAACCGGTGAAGTATTCACCGTTGCCCCAGTTGCCTTTGCCGATTTGCAGCACACCACCTGAGCCGCCAAGAATACTCTTAAGATCCTCGCCGTTCACGTTGCTCGCCACGAACTTCTTATCGACATAGAGCTTCGCGGTCTTGCCGGAGATGACGAGATCGACATGCTTCCAAGCATCCTTCGTGCCGGTGTTCTTGTCGATGGTGGCGATGTCGGATGCGCGGCCGTTGAGATAGCGTTCCACACGGGTCTTGTCGGTGCGGTCGAGCACACCGACGTAGGTGGGGGCGCTGCCGTTCACCGCACCGGCGGTCGGCGCGGCAAACACAGTCCACTGGCCACCGGTCGCAGCCGCCTTGCTGTCGTAGCTGATCGTCACATCATCAAGACCGTTGAGCAGTGCACTGCCATCGGACTTGGTCACGTTCAGCCAGAAACCGCTGCCGAGCTGGGCGGCCTTGCCGTTGTCGTCATCTTTTCCGTTGACGAGATCCACCGTGCCTTGCACGGTGGCCTTAGCGTCACCCTGAGCACTGGCGAATGCACCATCGTCCGGGTCGCTATTGAAATCGAAGCTGGCAATCGGGTCAGCCGTCGCTGTATTGGCCGCCGCCCTGACGTTCGCACTGGTCGTGGTCGTCTGCACCGCAGGCGTCGCGTCGTCGGCCACGGCGGTGATCGGCATGATCAACCCCGCGCCCAACGTCGACACCGCCGTCAGGCAGGCCGCCAATCGTGTAACTCTCCTCACTGAGTTTCCTTCCTTGGGTCCTTGCTTCTTTGCAATACTGTGATGGATCATCGTTGCGCCATCGCAATATTTGTTATCGAATTGTTATCGAGTGACACCCGGTCGCTCCTTTATCGACCGCTTCTCGCTCCTGCTTCCGCTTCGCCGGAGCCTCTTCGTTCGCCAGCGCGACCCACTTCCGCCCGAACGACGGCCACCGGAAATCCCTACGAACGACACCGTTCGTGAACAGGAGCACCGATGTGCAATCGCACAGGTTTCTGTAAGCACTCACAATTCTAATGTGAGCGTTCACCTAAATTTGAGCACGCTTTGAGCGACGACGCGAAAGCGGTAACGCACATGCTGATTCCTTGCCATACCTGAAATACCCGGCACCCCTCTTAAAACCGGTTTCATCTCCCCGAATGAACATTTACCCCTTCTCAGCACCCCACAACAAACAAAATCGCACATCATCTGTGTGCAATATTGGCTTGTTGAGCCGCGTGGCCTGCATGTCCGCGTTATCCAGTTCACGGGATCACGCTGGTAAATCCCGTGAACTGAAGACATGTGCAATCGCACACGCAAAAGATTGGAATCAAGCCGAACTCGATGGCCGGCCATGTGCATTTCTGTAAGTTTCTGGTTCACGGGATTTTCAGCCGAAATCCCGTGAACCAGAAACGGCTCCGTACCGAGCGTATTTCCGAGTTGTAGGGCACGCGCCCGGGTACTCGCCACTCCCAGAGCCGATCAACCACCCGAAAATGGCGGAATACCAACGGGCTCTCATCGGCCGCAACGGCCAATACTTCAGCCATTGCCCTACAACTCGGAAATACACCTCCACACGGGCCGATTTCGCGATTGGAGGCTTACGCCGCTCAGGCCTGGCGCTTGCGCTGGAGGGTCAGGGCGATGCCGGCGGCAGCGAGCGCCACGGCCACGCCGCTGAGGCCGAGTACGGCGGCACCGGTCTTAGACAGACCGAGCTTGTTGCCCGTCTTATCACCAGTAGCACCAGCGTCAATGCTCGAGCCGTCGCCCGGCTTAGTCGAATCGCTCGAGCCATCGCCCGAATCGGAACCGTCGACCTTCACCAACGCGGCCTGCGCCTTGTTCAACGCGGCGGTTGCGTCGTCGACGTCCTTCTGCGAAGCGTTCTCGTCGGCATAAACCTTCTCGGCGGAGGCCAACGCTGCGGCGAACGCCTTCCACGAGGCGGCGGTGTAGTCGGACTCGCGCAGCTGCTTGGCGGACGCGAGCGCCTTGGACAAGTCGGTCTTGTCGACCGTAACCGTGTCGTCGACCACCTTCACTGTCACGGAAACGGTCTTGGAGGCCAGCTCCTCGGAAGAGCTCATGTCGAACACCGGCATGCCGTCGGCGGCCCAGTGCACACGGCGCACGAACATGTCGCGGCCGGCAGCATTCACGGATCCGAGATTCTTCGTGGCATAGGCGTGGAACACGTAGATCTGGTTGCCATCTTCGTCCTCGCTCCACATGCCGTGACCGGTGCCGAGCTGCATCTCACCGTTGAACGGACCGGACTTCTGAATCGGGTAGTTGAGCACCGTCCAACTGGCCGGGTCGGTCAGGTCAGTACCGGAGGCGTCCGCTACGGCCAGCCCAGTGGTGTATGTCTTACCCACGCCGGAACCGGAGAACATGAGGTACAGCTTGCCGTCGCGCAGGGTCACGTTCGGACCTTCGGCTATGGCGGCGTTCCACGCATACTCCGGGGTGACGATGCGCACCGGGGAGCTGGTCACATGGGCCGGGTCCTTCGGATCCATCGTGGCGATGTAGGTGGCGCCGAGCTGCTGCCAGGCGTAGTAGGACCTGCCGTCGGCATCCTGGAAATAGGTCATGTCGAGCGACATGCCCACTCCGCCGGACGCTGTGGCTGCGAGCTGCTTGTTACCGTTGAGCAGCGAGGCGTCATTGCGGTAGATCGGTGTCGGCACAGTCCAGTTATCGGGGTCGGTCGGGTCGAGGTCATGACCGTCGGCATCCTGCTTGAGCTGCATGTACACCGACTTGCCGTTGGACCATGTGTTGCCGTATCCGGCCATGAACAGAATCGTGAGCCTACCATCAATCTCATGAATTTCTGGAGCCCAGAAGCTGTGCATGATGGCATTACCCTCGGAGTCCTTGTCGCCAGCCTTGAGCAGCGACACCTCCTTGTTGTTGTAGCCGTTCGACTGAATCAGGGCATTCGGGTTGCCCGGCTCGTCGGCGAGACCGGAAATCGTGTCGGCCATGCGGAACGGCATGTGGGGCGAACCATGCTGCCAAGTGACGTCACCTTGGATGTCATTGGAAGCGATCATCAGGAACTTGGTTTCGGTGACTTCCTTGCCGTCGGCCTCATGCGTCCACTGCCACTTATACACCGATGGATCGGCGCGGTCCTCAGCGAACGGAATCTGGTATTCGGTCTGCTTGACGGTGCCGGTGACAGTGTAATCACCCACCTTCGTCAGATCTATGCCCTCAGTGTTCCATGAGGAAATCGGCAGGGAGCCGGTAGAACCGTCGGAGTAAGTGAGGTCCACGTTCTTCGGCAGTTGCGCGGTCACCTCATCGATTGAGGCGCCCTTCTTGACGGTGATGTCAGTGAGATTGCTCGTGCCGGTGTTCTCAGAGCGGCCGTAACGGGTGTTGAGCGCCTTCACCGTGGCCTCGTCCACCGCGATAGTGGCACCGGAGCGGAAGTTCGCGATGCCCTGTACACCGTCGGCGGCGAGTACGCCGGACTTGGCGACGGAACCGTACAGTACGCTGCCGTGCTTGGATGTGGAGCCCTTGAGCGAATCGAACGTGGTGTACTTGGCCACGCCGTTGTCATCGGCCCAGCCGACAACATACTGCTTGCTGGCGGTGTCGTACACGGCGTACGGAGCGTTGACGCCGTTGGTCTCGCCAAGGTCGACGATGGAACCGGAGTTCTCCTGTTCGCTATAGGTGAGCAGGTCTTCGGAGGTGGCGATGAGCACGCTGGACTTCGCGGTGGAGTCACCGGTGGCGGTGCCGCGGTTGGTACGCACGGAAATCACGCCATAGGTGCCGTCGGCCATGCGGAGCAGGCTCGGATCCTTGAGACTGCGGTAATCATTGCCGTCGAGGTTCTCGTTGAGATTCTGCGCCTTCGGCGAACGTGCGAAGAAGATACCGTAATTCTCGTTGTACGGGGTGTACGAACCGTCAGCGTTCTGCAACGCGAGGTGCATGCTGTAGGCGATGTCGCCGTTGTTGGCCTCGTCGGCGCTGGTGGCGTTGCAATCATAGGCGGCGATGGTCGCGGACTTCGCGGCGGGCAGCACCTTTACGGTGAAGACCTTGGTAATGGGCTCGATGCCGGCGAGACCGTTCTTGGAGAACTCGACGGTGATGGTACCGGTCGTGGCCTCGTCGCCATCGATGGTGATCTTGCCATCCTCGACGGCTACGTCCTTAGTGGACGTAACCGTGACGGTAGTGCCATTCACAGCCGCCGGGAGGGCGTCTCCGGAACGCACGACGGACGGGATCACGTAGCCGGCCGCGGCTTCCTTGAGCTGTTCAGCGGCAGTTTTCGTGGTCGGGTTGACTGTGACCGTGAATTCCTTCGTAGCGGTCTGGCCACGGATCGTGACGGCGGCGGTCAGCGTGACAGTCTTGGCTGCCTCGCCCTTGGCGGGCTGGTTGACTGTGCCGTCAGTCGCGATGACGCTGCTATCGGAGGACGCCCACGTCACGCCGTTCGCAGTGGGCAACGAAATGAACGGATCGTCGACCGTCGTGGGGATGGTGATGCCATTCAGCACGGAACCGGTGAGTTCACTGGCATGAATTGAGGCATCGGCAGTGCTGATTGCAGCGATCTGACTGGCGGTGAGCGCGGCATCGTATACGCGGAAGTTCGAGACCGCACCCTTGAACAGGTTGTCGGGCCACGGCGAACGTGCGATGGCATTGAGCGACTGGTCCTTGACGCTGGACAGTTTGGCCGGCACGGTGCCGGATGCCACCTGCGTGCCGTCGATGTACAGTTTCGCGGCGGCGCCATCAATGGTGGCGGTCACCGACAACCATTGGTCGGCCTTGGCCACGCAGGAGCTGGACTGCACGAGCGTCTCCGTACCGCCCGATTTCAGGCCGACGAGCGGGTTACGCGAACTGCCGCAGTTGAGCGTGGCGAAGAAATACTCCGTATCGGAGCTGTCGTTACCGATGTTCCACAGGAAATGGAAAGCATTGAGCATGCTGGAATCCGCTTTGACCTCCAACTGCACCGTGGCGGCGTCCTTGCCGGGCAGCAGATTCGAGGGCAACTTGACCCAGTCGCCGGAACCAGTCTTGGCACCGCCGGAAAGGGTAAGAGCGCTATCGGCCCAGAGCGAGTCGGCGGAGTTCTGCACTTCGGCCGCGCCAAGCGTAGCGTTCGGCGCACTGTTGGCCACGGTCTTGCCGTCACTTGGCTTCGTGGTGAAGTCGTAGGCGGCGATGAGATTATCGGTCGGAACAGTATCGGCCGCGACCGCCGTGGTCGCACCGATTCCCATGCCGGCAAGCGCCATCGGCACTGCCAGCATCACACCGAGCAGGCGCTTGCCTATCGATGGTTTGGTTGTCATTGCTTCTCCTTCTTGCGCGCGGTGATACTGCTTGCCGCGCAACAGATCTAGATGTTGAGTGGTGAAGTTCGGTAATGGCTATTGGAGCTATGGGGCCATAAAGCTTATGCGTCTGACAGCGTCGTCGGACGAACGTGCAATACGCCCCCTCTGATGGGACCGCACCATGAAGCAAACAATCCAGTAGGCTGCTTGCTATACGGCTCGGCCCGTCAGAGGGGGCTTGGTCTACGCTGCAAGCAGCTCAGGCCTGGCGCTTGCGGAGGGTGTAGGCGGCGCCGGCGGCGACGAGCAGTGTGACCGCGGTGATACCCACACCGAATACCGAGGCGCCGGTGTTGGACAGAGCGCTGTCCGGCTTGGAGGCGGGCTTTTGGGCACCGTCGTCCTTGCCGTCGGTCTTGCCGGAGTCGCCGGACTTCTTGACCAGCTTGTCGGCGGCGGACTGGAGCTGCGACAGCGCCTTGTCCACTTCCTGCTGGTCGGTGGAGTTCTGCAACACCTGCTGCGCGTCGGCGAGCGCGACGGCGAAAGCATCCCAACCAGACTGGTAATCAGCCTTGTTATAGCCCTTCACCTTATCGACAAGCGCCTGCAACTTGGACTTGTCCAGCGTGGAGCCGGGCTCGGCGGCCTTGATGGTGAACGTTGCCGAGACAGTACCGGAGTACTTGCCAGCGCCGGTTACGGTCACTGTGGCAGTGCCAGGTTCGACGTTGTTCGTATAGGCCACCGTGTAGTCGGCGCCTTCCTTGAGCGTCGCGCCATCGAGTACAACGGTCACGGCTGGTTCCTTGGCAGCGCCGTCTGCGGTGAACTCGTTGGGTTCGACGGTGACGGTCGCCTTGGAGAGGTCGATGCCGTTCACAATGACGGTAGCCTCAACCGGCATACGGGAATCGTCTTGGGTGATGCCCTTGACGGTGAAGGTGCCGGTCTTGGCGTAGAAAGATGCGTCAATGGCATCCCACTCAACTGCAACGTCAGAAACGGAACCGTCCGCATGAGTCAGATGCGCGGTCTCCGGCAGCGTCGGAGCCACACCAACCGTTGTCTCGGCAGACAGCGCGTCAACGGACTTCACAGCCACAGCCGGGGCGTATGCCTCCAGCACCTTCTGGTACTGGGCGCGGGTCACGGGCAGCACGGTTCCGTGGCGCGGCTTGCCGCCATCGGAATTGGTCGGGAAGTTCGCCTCAGGCATCTTATTGCCGATAACGGTCCACTGACCGCTGGCGATATCCTCAGTCGCCATCGGCACATAGTGGTTTGGACCTTGATGATAGCTCGGCTGGTCGGCGAACAGGTAGTACTGGTAGCCGTTCACATCGCCATCGTTGGCCTTGAATAGCGATGGACCTTCGCCGGAAGTGAAGGTTTTACCGTAACCGTTAGCCTGGCCTTTACCGATGTTCGTGGCAACTTCGCTCCATGCACTACCCTTAAGCGCATCGGCGTAGTTCTTCACGCCGGCACCACCAATTGCGGCAGTCAAATCTGTGGACTTCTCCTGACGCAAAGACATCGTGTTTTCATCTTTGTAGATGCGGTAGTAGGTATCCCCTACCTTTTGCACGGTCACATCGATGGATCCACTGCCTGCACCGCCTCGGCGATCAACGTCAATCCACACTGTCGGGTCGGAGAAGTTGACGAAGTCATCGGTGGTGACGTACACCATGCGGTTGTAGGTCAGCTGCTTGCGGCTGTTCTCGTCGGTGTTGTCGTACAGGTTCGAGGCCCAATAGACCACGTACTTGCCGATTTCCTCGTCGTAGTAGGCCTCAGGCGCCCAAGTGTTGCCTGCGTAATCAGAGCTCACTTTGACGTGGCTTTGCTTGGACCAGTTGACCAGATCGTCGGACTTCCAGATCTCAATGTACTTGGAACCGTTAGCCTGTGCACCAGCAAAGCCATTCAGCCCGTTGAGGGGGGCACGACCGTCAATCTTCAGATCGGTGGCGAGCATGTAGAACTTGTCGCCGTCCTTGGACTTCATGATGAACGGATCGCGCAAACCCTTCTCGCCAAACTCGGAAGTGAATATCGGCGTGCCGTTGTTCAGCGTGTTCCAGTCGAGCGCATCGTTGCCCTTGGAGGCCGCGAGGCTGATTTTCTCGCCGCCCACGCCCTCGCCGGTGAAGAACGCCCACACGTAGGCCTCGTCCTTCTCTTCGGCGGCAGGCATCGGCTGAATGGTGACGGTGAAGGTCTTAGTTTCAGTGGCGGTATCGTACTTGGCAGTGGCTTTGAGCGTCACAGTGGCGGCATCGCTACCGGCGGCAGGGCGCTTAACAGTGACCGTTCGAGATTTGTCGCTCACGCCTTCGCCTAGTGTGGCGATATCCTTGCCACCGGTCACTCCCCACGAGATGGTCGAACCGTTGTCGCCCTTGGTGGGCACGGAGAAGTTGCTACGGATGTCGTCGGAGTCCTCGATGGTGATGGCGTCAAGGTCGGCCTTGGCTTGCTCGGCATCGGAGAGCTGCTTCGGCACGAGGACCGTGTAGGCGGCGGTTTTGGCGTTGTTGCCGAACGTGGCGGTGAGGGTCACCTCGGCATCAGCTGCGGTTGCGGCCGGACGAGTGACCGTGGCCTTGCCGGTGGCGTTGTCAACGGCGATGGCTGCGTTGTCCGACTTCCACGCGACGCTCACACCAGCGGCGCTGGTCGGCAGGGTGAAGTCCTCGGTAGCGGATGCGGGCACAGCGGCCTTGACAGCGGCCTCGGCCTTGTCGAGCACCTGAACGTCATACAGCTTGGTCACGTCTGCGGCGCTGATGGCAGTGTCGTATACGGCGTAATCGTCCACGTCGAGCTTGGAGTTCGGGTCAGCGTAGGAGGACTTGCCAATGTAGGCGACGAGATCGCCGTAATTGGTCAGGCCACCGGCCGGAATGGCGTAGGTGGCGTCTCCAACCTGCTTGCCGTTGAGGTAGAAGCTCATAGTGCTGTTGGTGCCGTTGATGACGGTGGTGTACAGAGCCAAATCGCTGGTGGCCTTGGTGCCGGTGGTGGCGGCGTTCGTCGATCCAGGGCCGACTTCGGTGCCCCACGGGCTGTTATTCGGGTCGGCCGCAGTGGCATTGGTCATTACGGATTTCGCGTAGCCACTCGGGTTGGCCGGGTTGAGCAGCCAGTAGCCGTTGGCCGGATAATTGCCGGTCTTGGCCGCGCCGATGTACGCGGCGGCGGTATTGCCGTTGCCGTAATTGTTCTTGAGCCAGATGGAGACGGTGACGTCCTTCTTACCGGCGATGGCCGTGGTCGGCACGCTAATGGTTTGCGAGCCGGTCAGGTTGATCTGGCCATTGGCCACCGTGGCGTCGCCGGATAGGGTGGCATCGCTGTTGGCCGCGCTGCCCTCGTTGGCGATGGTCTTGGACGTCAGTGCGTTATCGAATGAATAGTGGATGATCGGACTGGCATCGATTGGCGATGCGCTCTCGGCACTGGCCGTCATCGGCAGCACCAGACCAGCGAGCAGTGTTGCCACGCCGACCGTGAGTCCGGTTGCCTTTCGTATCAGCTTTCCCATGTTTCTCCTCATTGATAGGGTTGATTGTGGTTGCGCCTTCAGTTATGGAGCGAAGTTTTGTGGCCGCCCTCTGATGAGCTGAGCCGTGAAGAAAACGCCAGAGTCGTTTTTAGGCGAAGGCGAACGACAGTGAGCAAATATGAAGCCAGCTGAAAGCTGGTCCTTAATTGCGTTCGAGGTGGCCGCCGTTAGGCAGTCGGGGGAGAGACCTGCGGCGGCAGCCGCGGGATACAGAATCGGCCGAAGGCCATGCCGTTCTTTCGGTGGCTTCGCCGCGGTCTCTCCCCCAGTCAGCCTTCGGCTGACAGCCCCCCTCGTCAGAGGGGGGCTTGGTTGCCGTAGCAGCTCAGGCGCGACGCTTGCGCCAGAGGGTTAGGGAGATGCCGGCGATGGCGAGTGCTACCACGGCACCACCCAGGCCGAGCACGGCCGTACCGGTATTGCTCAGCGCGCTGCCGGGCTTGTTGACGTTGGTCTTGTCGCCGGTGGTCGGGGTAGTCGGCTTATTGCCGTCGCCCTTATCTCCGTCACCTTCGCCCGGATTGGTCGGAGCCTTCTGCAGGGCTTCGATTGCGGTCTTAAGGTCGGCTGCGGCGGTATCGACCTCGCCCTGATTCTCAGCGGCGAGCGCGGCCTTGGCAGTCTTCAGCGCGGCGGCAAGCTTGGCCCAGGAATCGGCCGTGTAGTCGGATTCCTTGAGCGCTTCGGCGGCGGCGATCTGCTTGTTGAGCTCAGCCAAATCGACCTTGCCCTGTTCAATGCCGTCAACCGTAGTATCGGATGGATTGACCAAACCATCGGTGTAGCCGTCGTAAGCAACCGCAACAGTGCCAGAGACGCTGGCCGGGAGGGTCACAGTGGCCTTGCCTTCGGCGTCGAGCTTCACGGTCTTGGACCAGTCGCCAGCAGAGAACTTCACCGAACCGGCGAGCGTGCCCTTATCGGCGGCGGTCACCGTGGCGGTGAGCTCGCGGGTGCCGGCGTTGTACACGGCCTTGGTGGTGGAGTCAACAGCCTCGATGTGCGTCGGGTTGGCAGCGGTCCAGGACTTCGTCACCTTGAGCACAGACTCAGGCACGTTCACGAACGCACCGTGACGCACCTTGTCCGGCAGACCGCCGTTAGCACCCTGAGTGATGTAGCCCTGAGCGCCCGGCTCGGCTTTGACCGGCTTCTTTTCGTTGTTGAAGTCCGGGTAACGCTTGGTCATCGGGTTGTCCCACGTGGTCTTGGAAAGCTCGGCACCCGTGGTCATAAATGCACGGTAGGCGAAGTTGTCGGACAGCAGAATGTAGCCGTCGTCGTCCTTCGTGTTGAGTTCGTCATCCTTGTTGAGCTTGATGGTCTCTGGTCCTTCGAACGGCAGCAACGCCTGCTCGAGCAGCTGCCAACCGGTGTTCGGGTCCTGACCCGGAGATGCCTCGGTGGTCGGTGCAGTCAGCACCTTGGAACGCTCAAGGAAGATGCTCTTACCAGTGGTGATGTAATCGCCAGCGGCACCGCCCTGCTCATTCTTGGTGAATCGGTAGTAGTAGCCACCGATCTTACGCACGGTGGAATCAATGCGCGAGTAGCCGGTGTCCTGCCACATCTGCGGCTCGGTGAAGTTCACGAAGTCGCGGGTGATGGCGTAACGCACCTGAGCATAGGAGCTATTGCCGGTTTTGTCGTTCTTGACCGGAGTGGTACGGGTGTCATCAGTGAACATGCGGGAAGAGAAGAACACCACGTAAGCGTTCAGGTCATCATCCCAGTAAGCTTCCGGCGCCCAGGTCATACCGGCGTTCGGCGTGTTGATGGTGATGCCGCCGTTGCCGTCGCCGTTGGTACGGGTCCAGTTCATCATATCGGTGGACTCGTAGACCTCAACTTTCCGAGAACCGTTAACCTGGTTCTGGCTCCAGCCCATTGACGAGACCTTGAGATCAGTGGCAATCAGGTAGTACTTGTCGCCTTCGTGGGAACGCAGCACGAACATGTCACGCAAGCCACCCGTGTCTGCATCATTGGTAAGTACCGCCTGGCCATTGTTGCGAGTCTTAAACGTGAAGAAATCGTTCTTCTCAGTGGAAGCCACCCAGGCCTTTTCTCCACCGTTGCTGTCGCTCTCAAAAGTGACGGCCGCATAGCCGGTGTCAGGCGCGATGCGGGTCTTCTCCTTGACAGTGACCTCGATGGTCTTGGTGACCTTCTCACCGCCGTTGTAGGAAGCGGTGGCGGTCAGCGTAACCGGCTTGGAATCACCGTCGCCGTAGGCCGGACGATTGATGATGCCAGCACCACGATACGGGTCATCGGCACCAGTGGTCTTGTTTTCGTACTTCTCGTTAGTGGACGTAATGAGCTTCTCGTCCGAGGACTTCCACGTAATCGCCGAGCCGTTCTTGGTGCCCTTGGCGACTAGCGGCAGATTCTCGGCCGCCGGAACTTTCAGCGCAGCAATCGCGGCATCGAGGTCGGCTGCGGCGGCGTTCTGGGCGTTCATCGGCTCAACGGTGACGGGCAGTTCGGCCTTCACACCACCCAGCTCAGTGGTGGCGGTGATGGTGGCAGTACCAGCCTTGACGCCGGTTACAGTACCGTCTGCGGCGACCTTGGCCACGGACTCATCGGAGGAGGACCAGGTGACGTTCTTGCTCACGGCGTCGTCCGGAGTGACGGTGGCGGTGAGCTTGGTGGAGTCCTTCTCAATCAGGGTGAGCTTGTTGTTCACCACACCGGTACCGGAAATCGCAACGGCGGTCGGCATGGTCAGGTCAGCGCCCCTGTAGACCTTGATATCATCCATTGCACCATTCCAGTACTCATCGACGGAGTAGAACGACTTGCCGATGTAGGCGGTGGTCGCACCGAGATCGCTCATCTTGATGCCGGTGTTGGCCTTGAAAATGATCAGGGCATTGTTGCGGAACACGGCAAGGTTGGTGCCGTCCACGACAATCTTGTAATCGGCCCAGCTGTTGTCGTTGCCGGAAACGGTGACCTTGGATCCCTGTTCGTTACCCCAGTTGTTGTTGGAGATAACGCCCTTGATGGCGGTCTTGCTGTTGTAGAACATCAGGTACTTGTTGGCGTTGGCCTGATCGGTGGTGTTGGCGTCGTTCGAGCCGTCCTTGCCGACGATGAACGAGAAGAACTTGCCGCTGTTGTCGTGACGAGTCTTGGACGCGAACTCCAGAGTGAAGGAGTCGCCCGCATCCTTGAACAGCTGGTCATCGATCTGGGCGTACTGGCCATCGCCGCGCAGTGAGAGCGCCTCGTTGTTGCTGCGGTCACCGTACTGTTCGATCTTGGCGCCGTCCTTCAGCGTCAGGTTGTACTTGCCGGTCGAATCGGCAATCGCGCTGTTCGTGGTGCCGTTTTTGCCCGTGAAGTCCCAGCTGGCGAGCAGCGTCGGTTCAGCAGCCTTAGTAGTCTGCACTGTCGCGGTATCGGTTGTCTGTGGTTGGGAATCTTCCGATTCCATGGCATACGTCGTCGGAACTACTGCCACCATCGTTGATATTGCAATCAACGATGCTGCCATCTTCTTCCAATGCTTCACCGCATCTCTCCTTGTCCTTTGCCTCGACCCACTTGTCGGGTGTCTCGTTCGCCTCTACGTGAACGCAAACATTATTTGCGATGATACCATTACGGCACTGAGACTCAGTGTGCCAGATTCCTTATGTATATAAGCACTTACGGGGGCAACCGCCCAGTCCGAACACCCCCCGTATGTCAAAAGCCCCCTTCCAAGCCAATCACTAATACCCCCTCAATCGGCACCCCGCTCCGCCAGCCGCCCCAAACTGTTATCAATTTGTTATCTTTACCGCGCTTGCGTGGACAGAGAGCGCTCAGACCTCGAAGATCGCCGCATATTCGCGAGAGAACCCGCCTAGTCAATGAGATATGGATTGAAAACACGCTCGGTAACGGGGATATGGAGCATCAGCATGGTGCCGTAACCAAGGATCACCAGGAGGAACAGTCCACCGGGCATGTAGAACCAGCTGGCCACCAGCAGCGCCACGAACACGGCATCCACGAGGACTAGGGCCACGGTCATCGCGATGTGGGAGATGCCGAAGATGAAGGCGTTCTTCAAGGTGCCGGCCACGGTGTTCTCGAAGCGTGCCTGAAGCGCGAACACCCATTCGAAACCGATAAGCCAGAGGATGGTCAGCGCGAATTTGATGATGAGCAGCGGCGTGATCTGCAGGACGATCCATGACCAGACCAGTGCAATCAGCGCCACCAAGAACGGCAGCCACAGCAGTGTGGCTTTGATGAAGTTGGCTTTGAATGACTTGAAGTAGTTGGCGGTTACGCCTTTGCCCTCGCCCTCGATGGAGCGGCGACAAGCATCATGACCGGCGGTCAGGGCTGCACCGATGGTGATGAGCGGAATAGAGGTGACCAGCATCAGAATGTTGATCCACACGCCGTCAACAAGATTGCTCCACGCGCGCATGAATTTCGAGTCCGGTGCCAGCCAGTTCATCAACTACTCCTCGTACAGCTTTTGGCTCCCCTCAGGGAGGGGAGCCAAATTGTCGGGCTCAGCCCTTGACGGCTCCGCCTTCGGCCCTGCAATTACGGACTCGCCTACGACGAGGCCCATCATTAGCTTCGCCGCTGTCGCGGCTCAGCCTGGAGCCTGCTGGAAGCCCACTGGGCTTCCAGCCATGGGCTGACGACGCGAGTCGTCAGCCCTTGACGGCTCCCGCCATGACACCAGAGACTATATACTTCTGGCATACCAAGTAGAAGACGATGATGGGGATGATTGCCAGCACCAGGCAGGCCATCATGGCGCCCATATCCACGGAACCGTAGCCGCCCTTGAGGTATTGCACGGCGACCGAGACGGTCTTGTACTTGCCGAGGTCGAGCGTCAGGTACGGCAGCAGGTAGTCGTTCCAGATCCACATGGCTTCGAGGATGGCCACCGAGACGATCGACGGCTTCATAATCGGCACCACGATCTGGAAGAAGATGCGCGGCACTGACGCGCCGTCGATCATGGCGGACTCCTCAAGCTCCTGCGGGATGCCCTTGATCACGCCAGTGAAGATGAACACGGCCAGACCGGCACCGAAACCGAGGTACACGATGCACAGGCCCCACGGGGTATTGAGCTTCAGCATGTCGGCGATCTTGGAGAGGGTGAACATCACCATCTGGAACGGCACGATCATATTGAACAGGAACAGGGTGTAGAGCAGCTTCGCAGCCCAGTTGTTCACGCGCACGATCCACCATGCGCACATCGAGGTGCACACCAGAATCAGCACCACCGAGCCGACGGTGATAAGCAACGTCCAGCCGAAGGAGGCGAAGAACTGCGTGGTCTCGATGCCGCGCACATAGTTCTCAAGTCCCACGAACGCCTTGCCGGCAGGCAGGGAGAACGCGTTCTTGGAGATGTACGCCTTCTGCTTGAAGGAGTTGATCAGCACCAGGACGATCGGGAAAATCCAGAACAGGGAGACAACGGCAAACAGCACGGTCCATAATGCGCCATGCTTCACAGGCTTGTTCTCGTTCATCAGGCTGCCACCTCCTTGCTCGTGGTGAGCTTGTTCTGAATCAGGGCGATGACCGCGACCAGGATGAAGAACAGCACGGCCTTCGCCTGGCCGACGCCTTCCCAGCCCATACGGCCGTAGAAGGTGCGGGTGATGTTCAGCGCCAGACCTTCAGACATGTTGCTCGGCGCACCGTTGGTCAATGCGAGGTTCTGATCGTAGAGCTTGAAACCGTTGGTCACGGTCAGGAAGGAGCACACGGTGATGGACGGCATCATCAGCGGGATGATGATGCGGAACATGGTCTGCCGTCCGTTGGCGCCGTCCACGGCCGCGGCCTCCAGCACATCGGTGGGCAGGGCTTGCAGGCCGGCGATGTAGATGATCATCATGTAGCCGATCTGCTGCCAGCACACCAGGATGACCAAGCCCCAGAACCCGTAGGACGCCTTATAGGTCAGGGCGCGGCCCCAGTGGGCTAGTACGCCGTTCAGGAGCAGCAGCCAGATGTAGCCCAGGATGATGCCGCCGATAAGGTTCGGCATGAAGAATACCGAGCGGAACAGCGTGGAGCCCTTGATCGCCTTGGTCAGCATGTAGGCGATGGCGAAGGCGATCACGTTGATCACGATGGTGGTCACGATGGTGAACGCGGTGGAGAAGCCGAGCGCGTGCAGGAATTCCTTGTCTTTCAACGCTTTGCCATAGTTCTTAAGCCCCACCCATTCACCGTCGGTAACGGTGGTGAATTCGCAGAAGCTTAAGTAGACGCCCATGATGAAGGGCACCAGGAACCCGATGATGAATGCGGCGAATGTGGGGAGCGCGAACAGCGCCCACCATCTGCGTATCGCCTTGCCAGCCATGCTGATCATGACTTTTCCTCCTCCTTGAGTCCGCTGCGTTGTGACACTGCATCGTGCGCCGGCTGCGGAGTTCAACTCAATGCGAGCTTGCCGATCGAGAACCGCATGCACGGCCTGTTCTCGTTCAAGCCTATGTTCATAGTAAACGTCGAATCATTATATGTCAAACGTTGTCATTTTAGGCGTTTCAAGTTCGAGCACACTCCGGCTCCAGCAATCTTCTTTCACCTAAGATAATGGCTATATAAAGCCAATCTAACGCCGACATAGACACTTTGCAAACGTTTGTAATACAATCGTTGTCATCGCCGCAGATCAATCAATCAGCATGTACACTGGAGTCAGTTGTGCATGTGTATTGCGATTTTCCATTCAACGCAAGGGGGCTGCAATGGCTACGAGCATTCAGGATGTCGCCCGCGAGGCCGGCGTCTCCATCTCCACCGTCTCACGTTCCTTCACCAGGCCGGATCTGGTGTCGGCCAAGACCCGCGAGCGCGTGCTCGCCATCGCCGACAAACTCAATTTCTCACTCTCCCGCTCGGCTGCGGCCCTGAAATCCGGCCGCTCCCTGCGCATCGCAGTACTGATGAGCGGCCATATCCGCCTGTGGTTCACCGCCTCGGTCATCGAGGGGCTCAACGAGGTGCTGCACACGCAGGGCTACGATATTTCGGTATTCCAGATTTCCAGCATCGAGGAGCGCAAGGAATTCTTCGAGATGTTGCCGGTACGCCGTAACGCCGATGCCGTGATTGTGGCGTCTTTCGATATCGACAACAACGAAATCGCGCAACTGGCTTCGGTCGGCGTGCCGATCGTCGGCATCAATTCAGTCGAACCCGAAGCCCGCGGCTTTACCGCCGCCGTCAATATCGACGATGTGCAGGGCTCCACGCTGGCCGCCCGCCATCTTATCAATCTCGGACATCGCCGCATCACCTACATCAGCACCAATCGCGAGGTGTCGCTGAGCTTCTCCGTGCAAAGCCGATTCGACTCATTCACCGCCTGCTGCCGCAGGGAAGGCATCGAGCCGCAGGTTATCGTCTGCAAGGTCGATGACGATGGACGTTATGAAATCAGCGACGTGGTCAACCAACTCATAAGCCAAGACGAGATGCCCACCGCCATCGCATGCCAAGAGGATGGCATTGCTTTGCCGCTTATGTTCCAGCTGGAGCGCAATGGATTCTCCGTGCCCGGCGACGTCTCGTTGATCGGCTACGACGATAGTTTCTACACCGGCGATATCGGCCTGACCACCATCCGCCAGGATCCGGTGGAAATGGCCCGCGTGGCAGCCCGCATGACGCTCGATCTCATTGACGAAAAGCCGATTGAGCAACCCTACATCGTGTTCCCGGCCCAGCTGAAGGTCCGCTCCTCCACCTCCCGCGTTAAGTAGGCTCACACAACAAAGCCCACCATAGAAAAAGTGTGAGGCAACCGCACAATAACGCTCAATCGCACATTGTGGAGAATGGCGAAAAATCGCCGATTCATGGCCCCACAGCGTGCGATTGAGCGGGTGCGTGCCTCACACTTTTCTGCGGCGGACGATTTTGTGCGAGACTCAGCAATACAAAGCGGCGCCCCCGGAGAAGGAAATGGCAGGGGCGCCGCGGATTGTTGCTTATCGGCTATGGGACTCTATGAGACTCAGTGCGAAGCCTCGTATTCGGAAGCCCAACCGTCCACGAAGGCGGTCTTGACGGCATCCCACTTGCCGGTGCCCTGCGCGTACTCGAGCAGTGCCTGGCCGACCTTGTTCTTCCACTCTTCGGACGGCATCATGGTGAAGTTCCAAGAAACCTGGGTCTTGCCGGACTTCTGATCCTCAACAGCGACTTCAGTCAGCGGGTTGTCAAACTTGACATCATCGAAGGTCTTGAACGGGGTGGTGAAGCCCATGTCCTGAGAGATGGCCTTCTTGCCGGTGTCGGAGGTGATCACCCAAGACAGGAAGTCCTCGGTGGCCTTCTTGTCGGCGTCGGAGGCCTTGTCGTTGATGCACCAGTAGTTCTCGGAACCAGTGGCCAAGCCCTGCTTCTCTTCACCCTTGACACCGGTGTAGATTGGCATCATGCCCACGGATTCGGCCTTCATGCCGGCCTTCTGCAGGTCGGTCCAGGCCCAGGTACCGTTCTGGTAGAAGGCGGCCTCGCCGAGCGCGAACTCGGAGTTCGCATCATCTCCGGTCTTGGCGCTCAGCTGGGTGGGGTCGGTGGTGGAGTCGGCGATGTACAGGTCGAAGATCTTCTTGTAGTTCGGCAGGTAGGTGCCCTTGATCTTGGCCGGCTGCTCGGTGACGTTGTCATCCTTGAACTCGTAGTAAAGCGGCAGATTGGCCAGGTGGGTCTTGAAGCGCCAGTCGGAGCTGGAGTCGAAGCCGGCGGAGGTGAACGCGCCCTTGATGCCGAGCTCGTCCTTGCGGGCCTGCATGTCGTCGGCCACGGCCTTCAGGGTGTCGAAGTTGTCGATTTCGTCCATGGACGTGGCCTTGGCGCCATCCAGCGCGAAGTACTTGTTGAGGATGTCCTTGTTGTAGATCAGGCCGTAGGTTTCCATCACGTACGGCACGCCGACCACCTTGTCGCCATCCTTCAGGGCCACATCCTGGTTGGCGAGCTCCTTGTACACATCCGTATTGGACATATCGGCGGTGTACTTCTTCCAGTTCTGGTAGCCGACCGGGCCGTTGACCTGGAACAAGGTCGGGGCTTCGGTTTTGGCGATTTCGGACTTCAGGGTCTGCTCGTAGGTACCGGAGGCCGCGGTCTGCACCTTGACCTCAACGCCCTTTTCCTTGGTGTATTCCTTGGCCAGAGCGGTCCACTGATCAGCCGCTTCCGGCTTGAAATTCAGGTAGTAGACCTTGCCCTTGGCGTCATCGCCGGAGGTCGAGCTTCCGCAGGCCGCCAAAGCGCCGAGGGACATCGCAGCGACAGCCGCCATCGCGACTGCTGACTTGACTGTACGATTCATCATCGAACCTTTCTCTTTCATCGTCGACCCGGCCGTCCCCGGTCAGGACAGGTACGCTAGCACGCACCTTTACGACTATCGACATGCACTATTGTGCAACGGTTTGCTTCTTTTTGCAAACGATAGCAATATCAGCGCGTCATAAATCATCATTTTCAGGCCATTGTCAACAAATATCCCATTAATTCAGTCATTTTTGCCTCATTATCGCAATGCAAGCGTTCGCAATCATGAGAGCGCTAACATATCTTTCATGGCAATCGATTGCCACTTATACCCATCAAAAAAAAACAACACGCCGACGCTATCGTTTGCAAATCATTTATCGACATACCGCAATTCCCGCCACAAACAATAAAGGCCCGCCCGCAGTAGCGGGCAGGCCAGCGCAATCGCAGCGCAACCGGGGCTAGGCGTTCCACCGTTCGATGACGTTATCTCCCTTATAGACGCTGAGCACCGAGTAGTGCGCCGTATCCAAACGCAGCAACCGTGCGAAATGCGGGTCCACGCCCAGCCATTGCGAGGTGAGGATGCGCAGGATGTGCGCATGAGCCACCAACAGCACATTATGGCCGTCTTTCAGCAGCGGCGTAATCTCGTCGATGGCGCTCTTGGCGCGTGCCGCCGCTTCTTCCAGCGTCTCGCCAGGCCCGGCATGGACCGGCACCTGTTCGCCCGAAGGCAAGGTCTCGACCCAGTCGCCCTCCAGCGTGGGCGTCAGCGAGCGCGGCCCGTCACGCCACACATCCCATTCAAAACCGCTGGCCTCACTCACCTGCTGGCGCGTACGCCCCTCGGCTCGGCCGTAATCCCATTCAGCGATGCCGTCCAACACACCGTGGTCCGCAAAACCAGCCAATTCAGCGGTTTGGCACGCCCGCTTCAGCGGACTGGAAAACACACAGCTCTGGCTGAATCCTTCGGGGAAGGCCTCGCGCAGGCGCCTTCCGGCATCCGCTGCCTGCTGCTCGCCGACCGCGGTCAACGGGATGTCCGTGCGCCCGGTATGCTGCCCGGATTCGCTCCACACGGTCTGGCCGTGGCGCAGCAACACCAAAAATCCATTGCCGCCACGAGAGTTCTCGACGGCAACGGTGCCGTTCACGTTCTGTTCGCTCATGCCTCCACTCTAGTCTGCGCTCGTTCATGACTCCACCATTAACGCCCATCTTTTGCGCTGAGATGATTGAGATGCTATTAGACTGAGAGTCATGAGCGACGAAACGAACACCGACTTCCCCTCCAGCGCCGACCGCGCGGTCGACAGCCTGCACCGCATCGACGAGAAGGTCAACAGGCTGCGCGAGGACCGGCTCAACGACCCTGATTCTCTGGGCGACAAGCTCATCAAGTCGGCAGTCCCAGCGCTGGCAGGCTTGGTTGCCGGCAAAGCATTCCAGATGATATGGGACAAGGGCACAAGCAAACGCAATCTGCGCAAGGGACTGGCGGCAGACGCGCCGCAAAGTCTGGCAATGAGTCTGGCATTCGCCGCCGTTTCGGCCGCACTCGGCGCAGTGGTTTCGCAGCTGTCGGATCGGGGCTCCAAGGCGTTCGTCGACCACCGCCATCGCAAGCCCAGCCGCTAATCCCCCGGTTGGATGATGGTTTCTGTTGGCTGACTGATGACTCATCGCTGGAATTTCGTCAAGGAACCATCAGTCAATCGACAGGAACCATCAGTCCAGCACAGTTCCGCCACACAATATCGGCATTTCACTGTGAGGTAATCCACCGTGACGTCCGGCGTCTGCCGTGCGACAATAAAGCCATGGTTACCAACGCAACAATCGAGGCTCTTCTGGGCCGCCGCTCCATCCGTAAGTTCAAGGACGAGGCCATCGACGACGATACCCGCGCCACGCTCGAAACCGTCGCCCAACATGCCGCGTCCAGCCAGTTCCTTAACGACTGGTCCGCCATCCGTATCACCGACCCGGCCACCAAAGCCAAGCTCGCCGAATTCGGCCATCAGCCGTATATCGCCACCGCGCCGTTGCTGTACGTGTTCGTCATCGACGAGCACCGCAACGCACGCATCGCCGAACGCAAGGGTATCGATCCCGCTTCCGACGAATTCCATCTCAAGTACAGCTATCGCTTCACCCAAGCTCAGAACGACGCAGTGCTGGCCCTGCACGCCATGGAGACCGCCGCCTATTCGCTGGGACTGGGCTGCGTGATTCTCGGCTCTCTGCTCAACAACATCCCCGGCCTTATCGACGTGCTGAATCTGCCGGAATACACGTATCCGGTGCTGGGTCTGGCCATCGGCAAGCCCGATCAGAACCCGACCGTCAAGCCGCGCATGCCGCGCACGATGCAGTTCTTCGAGAACACCTACCCGGCTGACGCCGATGGCGTACTCGACCAGCTGCCCGCCTTCGACGAGGAAGTTCACCGGTACTACGATCTGCGCCAAGCCGACCGTCCGGTGGACGCTTTCAGCGATCAGGTCGCCACGATCAGTCGGCAGGATGTCAGCCATCAGACACTGCTCGACAAGGCCGCCGCTCAGGGCTTCCGTCTGGATCAGTGAGACCAGAACCAACGAGATAGCCTCGGATAGGCTCGTCACTGAGTCGTCTCGGTCTCAGCACTGCGACGACTCAGTTCCAACACCTCAACATTTCATCACCGGATACCGGCAAAATTGCACAACCATCCCGCCGGTGTCGCACCATCAACAAACGTTCACATATCAGTCCCATTATGCGGACAACCAACGGCCAGTTTTGCAAGAAAACCCGCCAAACCAGCAGTATTCGCACCAGTGGTGGGAATAGACTGCATGTGGCCGCAATGATTACGAACCGGAAAAGAGGGACTGGATGCGGACGGTTTGGCAAGTCTTTCTACGCGATTGCAGACGTATCTTACGCAATCCCGTTGCCGTTGTGGTGACGCTCGGCGTAGCAATGCTGCCCTCGCTGTACGCATGGTTCAACATTCTCGCCAACTGGGATCCCTATTCAGCCACCGGCAATCTGCAAGTGGCCGTAGCCAATGAAGACCAAGGCACCACCAACGATCTGGTCGGCCATCTCGATGCGGGCCGGCAGGTCGTCAAGAAACTCAAGCAGAACGACGAACTCGGCTGGCGCTTCGTAGACAATGAGGAACAGGCCGTCCACGGCGTGGAGACCGGCGGATACTATGCAGCCATCGTGCTGCCCAAGGATTTCAGCACCAGCCTGGTCGAATCGGTGACCGGAACCTCCAAACAGCCAAAAATCAAGTATTACGTCAACGAGAAGAAGAACGCGATCGCGCCGAAAATCACCGACACCGGTGCCACCACCATCGACGAGCAGATCAACTCCGCCTTCGTCACCACGGTAGCCACCACCGTTGCCTCGGCCGTTTCCGAAGCGGGAGGCGATCTCGACCAAGCCACCGGCAAAGTCCAGCACGATACGATCAATGATCTCAATACGGTGATGTCCACGCTGAACACCGTTCAGGATTCACTCACCGACTTACAGGACACGCTGGCCCAATCAGACACGATTCTCGCCGACGCCAAACAGACCACCGCCTCACTCAAGCAGACCGTCGCGGCCGCGCAGAAGGCCTCCCGCCAGTCCGGCACACTGTTGACGGAAACACAGGCCGGGTCACAAGCCTTCTCCACCACACTGGTCGGCGCACTCGACACCAGTTCAGCACAACTCTCCGGACTGGCCGTTCACGTCAACAACGCCGCCGGCAGCATCACCGGCTCCTTCAACAGCGCGCAGAACTCCGTCGACACCATCACCAACACACTTTCGGCCCCACTGAATGCCACCCAAACGTCAATCAGCGATCTGAAAGACGCGCTGACCAAAGCCGGCATCGGCAAAGACACCACCGACCCAGTCGGCCAGAACATCTGGAAACAAATCGATGCGCTCGACTCATTGATCAGCAAACAGCAGACACAGCTCAACACCTTCCATACCGACACCACACAGTTCATCAACTCCGGTAAAGACGCCACCACGAATCTTTCCGGAGCCATGACCAACACCACCACCGGCGGCATCGCGGCGCTGAATACCGCGCGCGGCTCGCTGACCGGCACCGTAATGCCGTCGCTCACCTCATCATTGAACAGTTTCGCCGCCCTGAATGGCACACTGGATGGCACGTTGACTTCGTTATCCGGCACCTTGGATCAGGCCGACGGACTGTTCGACCAGCTTGTCGATACCCTGAACCAAACAAAAACCACCATCAGCAGCACGCAGGATTCGCTGCGCCAGGTGGCCAGCGATGTCGCCACCGTACGCACCGATATCGCCACGCTCGATAGTTCCGCCGCTTACCAGAAAATCCGGGATACGCTGCATCTGGATGACAAGGGATTCGGCGACTTCATGGGCAATCCCGTCACCCTGACCACGAAAGTCGTGTATGCCACCGACAATTACGGGTCCGCAGTCACCCCGTTCTACACGAATCTGGCACTGTGGGTAGGCGGTTTCGTGCTAATCGCCATCTACAAGCTTGAGGTCGACCGCGAGGGCATTCGCCGTATCACCGCTACGCAAGCATATCTTGGCCGCTGGCTGCTGCTGGTCACCATCGGATTCCTGCAAGCCGTCATCGCCACCATCGGCGATCTGGTGCTTGGCATCCAATGCGAGCATCCGCTGCTGTTCATCTTGGCCGGGATCTTCTGTTCGTTCGTATACATCAACATTATTTACGCACTGGCCGTGGCGTTCCGCCATATCGGCAAAGCCATCGCCGTAATTCTGGTCATTGTGCAGATACCCGGCGCCTCCGGCCTGTATCCGATTGAAATGATGCCGAACTTCTTCCGCGAACTGCACCCGTGGCTGCCCTTTACCTACGGCATCAACGCGATGCGCGGCCCGATTGCCGGCCTGTACGCGAACCATTACTGGCTCGACATGCTGCACCTGTTCTGGTATCTGCCGGCGGCACTCTTCGTGGGACTTGTCATACGCCGGTATGCGATGAACCTGAACGCGCTGTTCGACCGTCGTTTGGGAGATACCGACCTGATGATCACCGAGCACAACAGCATGGTGAACGAACAGGTGAGCTTGAACTCCGTATTCCGCACGGTGTCCGACAGCAAGGAACTGCGCGATATCATCGCCCATCGCGCGCACCGGTTCTTCGCACGGTATCCAAAGATGATCGTTGCCGGTCTGACATTGCTGACCGTACTCCCGTTCGTATTCCTGGTACTGCTGTTCGTCACCCAAGAGAAAATCGCCATGCTGACCTCCTGGATTCTGTCGATTATTCTTATCGACGCCTATCTCATTGTGGTTGAATACGCACGCGAAACCTACGCCATGCAGCTTGGCGTCAGCGCCATGAGTGCCGACGAGTTCCGCAATGTGATGCTCAACGGATATGTGTGGCGGCGTTTCCACGGCCACGGACGTCACGAAGCGGCGATGGGCAGCAATCCGGATATCGGCGAAACCACTGAACGACTCACACCGTTCAGTGATCAGGCCACCGAGCCGACTGCGCACACCGCACAGTCCGGTCAGTCCGGGCAGCCTGGGCAAGGAGGCGCACGATGAAGCTTATCTGGAAAATATTCGTACGTGACGTGCGCCAAGCCACCCGCAATGTGATCGCCGTAATCGTGGCTATGGGATTGGTGATTGTGCCGGCACTGTACGCCTGGTACAACATCGCCGCCAGCTGGGACCCGTACGGCAACACCAAGGCCTTGAAGGTCGCCGTGGCAAACGTGGATAAGGGCTATAAGTCCGGTCTGATGCCGATCACCATCAACGTCGGCGAAACCGTGACCAGTACGCTCAGGGCCAATCATGACCTTGACTGGCAGTTTGTGGATCGTGCTAAGGCCATCGATGGCGTGAACTCAGGCGAATACTATGCCGCGCTGATTATTCCAAAGAGCTTCAGCTCCGATATGATGACGCTGTTTTCACCGAAGATCAAGCACGCCAAGCTCGAATACTATCTCAATGAGAAAATCAATCCGATCGCTCCGCATATCACCGACCAGGGTGCTACCACCGTGGCCACGACCATCGACCAGACATTTGTGAAGACCTTGGCGAGCGTGGCGCTGGATTTGGTTTCCAACGTGGCCGATTACGCGCAAAGCCCGCAAATGGAGCAGTACGTCAACAACGCCTCCAGTCATATTGCCACCATGTCGTCTCGTTTGACCGGCACTGCGTCGCAGATGGATTCCTATGCCAATCTGCTCGGGGCCGCCAACAGCATCATTGATTCCACCGATAAGCTGCTGGGATCAACAGGCTCAGCTGCGGCCACAACCAAAAAGGCGTTGAAACAGACCCGCAACGGCGTCTCCAGCCTCGACAAGGCATTGTCCGGAGCCACCGATGGCGTCGGTACGGCATTGCAGCAGGCCGGTTCATCCTACGACACCATTGCCAAGCAAATCGATGCCGCTTTTGCCGATGTGGGCTCACAATCCTCACAGATATCAAACAAGCTAACCGATATGCAATCCAAAGTGGAGGCTCAGGCCGACAGCTTTGGAAAGTATGCCGCCGCTTTACGAGATCTCGCCAAACAAGCGGCTTCACTGCCCGTGGGCGGAGATACCGTTGCCGCTCAACTGAACGCGGCTGCAGACCAAGCCACAAAGGCGCAGCAGAGCATGCAGCAAGCCGCCACCGCGTTGGGCGATGCGGCCACGCACATAGCAAACGGTACTGCCGATGCCGATACAGCGCGTCGAGATCTGAAATCACAAATCGCTGCCGCCAAACAATCGATTACTCAGGCTTCAGACACGTACAAGAGCACGCTGAAACCGCAACTGAACAATCTGACCTCGTCCATGGACGAAGTGACCACGCAGGCAAGTTCCGTAATCGACGGGCTTGCATCGACCGTAAGCAGCGTGTCAGGTCTTTCTGGCGGCGTTTCAGACAGCCTGACGGACATCCAGTCGGCCTTGACTGACGCAGCTAGCGCTTTGACCCGTTCGGCGAAGAAACTCGACAACTTGTCTTCCCAACTCGCCTCTATCACCAGTGGCGGCACCAACGACCTGTCTGTGATTTCCTCTGCGAAGCCCGATGCCATTGCTTCCATGCTGGCGGCACCCGTAGCGGTCGACCGCATCGCGCTCTATCCCGTTGCCAACTATGGTTCCGCGATGGCTCCGTTCTACACGATTCTGTCTATCTGGGTCGGTGCGATCATTCTGGTCGCCATGTTGAAAGTATCGATTTCCGACCATGAGAAGGCCCGTATCTTAGGGTTGGGCAATGATCTGCCGCTCGGTTCGGGAGTGGGTCTTCGCGAGGCCATGATTGCCGGGCGGATTGCCGGACCGGCCGCCGCGTTGGATGTGCTGAAGAAGCCGCGTGCCGAGTCTTCCGGCAATGCGCGGCAGTTCGGTTTACGCTTGCACCACGAATATTTCGGCCGATACATGATTTTCGGTTTCCTTGCTTTGCTGCAAGGTACGCTGGTGTGCCTGGGCGATATGTTCTATCTCGGCGTGCAGTGTGAGCATCCGATTCAGTTCTTGATGGTCGGGTGGTTGTCTGCACTGGTGTTCTCGAATATTGTGTATACGCTGACCCTGTCGTTCGGTGATATCGGCAAAGCCATTGCCGTAGTACTGCTGGTTATGCAGGTAGCCGGTTCCGGCGGCACATTCCCCATTGAAACACTGCCGACGTTCTTCCAGGTCGTTTCTAAATGGCTACTGTTCCCCTATGCGGTGGATGCGATGCATTCGGCCATGGCAGGCTCATTCGGCATGGAATACTGGGTTTCCATGGGCAAACTGGCACTGTTCCTTGTCCCCTCATTGCTGTTGGGACTTATGTTGCGCAAGCCGGTAATTCGCTTCAACGATTGGGTTATCCGCAACCTTGAAAACACCAAGGTGATGTAAGTGTTGGACGAAGTGTGTCCGAGCGCCCTGAACGCTTAGCAGCCTACGACCTGACGTGTTTGGACCGTAACCTGTCTCAGACACGGCGTTGGCGAGGCCTGTGGAGCTTCTGACGCTAACGTCTACGTGGCTTGTAGCCCTTTTTACGACTGTGTGGCTTGAGTTGCTGGTTCAGCGGTACATGCCGGTAACTGGATTGCGGATCGCGATGCGTGAGATGCCAGCATCCGCAAAATTCGCAACGGTACACCCATAGCTCAACTCCGCGCTCGATTAGGCTTTGATCAGCGGCACGCTGAACCTGCGCCTTATCGTGATACATGATTTTATTCGACGTAGCGCAACGTTTAGGGGTGAAGTAATGCATAGCAGAAGCCAGTGTAGAGCGACCCCATAACCAAGCCAGTTGGCAGATTCTAGTGGTGGTTGCAACACCTGAGGTTTGAGCGGCCTTCCATGGTCA